>Ga0308019_10001007_pt1 | contig 17439 bp, 13 predicted proteins | sample Neamet284_FD_203135 | JGI IMG/M metagenome (GOLD analysis project Ga0308019, IMG submission 203135) | Marine microbial communities from water near the shore, Antarctic Ocean - #284 | ecosystem: Environmental > Aquatic > Marine > Unclassified | place: Southern Ocean | collected 2014-10-01 | reverse complement strand
CGAAGATGCTCCACAAAGTTTCGGTGTTCTTCCTGTGACAAAAGATGAACATGCTATGGCGGTTGAGAAAGTCAGACATGTAGGTGACCTTGTAGCATGTGTGGCAGCGATAGATGAAGCGACTGCCCGTGAAGCAGTATCTTTGATAAAAGTCGAATATGAAGTTCTAGATGCGGTCCACGACCCGAAAAAAGGTTTGTTGGATGTCGATGACCCAATTCATTGGCGCGGAGAATATCACATTGGTTCAACCAATGTTCAAAAGAGAGTATTCCAAGAGTTTGGAGACCGTTCAAAATTAGAACAAGCTCGGGCTACACACCATAGCAAATGGAAATTCATGGGTGTCAACCATGGATTTACAGAACCTCATGCAGTTGTTGCTCACTGGGACCCAAACGGTCGCCTTCAAATATACACTCCTCAGCAAGTCCCTCATTATGCACACAGGGCCTTAGCCACTGTTTTAGATGTGCCAATGCATCAAGTGAATGTAATCAGGACCTTTGTAGGTGGGGGCTTTGGTGGAAAATCAGACCCATTCCCACACGAAATGTGTGCGGCGATACTTGCTAGGAAAGCAGGACGCCCAGTCAGAATTACTTTTGACAGAGAAGAGGTATTTTGGGTAAACCGTGGTCGACACCCATCCCATATTGAAGTCCAAATGTTTGCTGATGACGATGCCCGTATTTCTGGGTTTGAAATTGACGCATTGATAGACGGTGGAGGATTTGCATCCTTTGGACACGTCACCTCTTACTACAACGGCGTATTGGCAACCGCTCCTTACGAGTTAGGCTCATTCCATTATACTGGGGCGCGTGTTTGGACTAACAAGCCTGCTAGTGGCGCTATGCGTGGCCACGGCGCAGTCAATACGAGATGTGCGATTGAAGTTGGTATGGATGACCTGGCTGAGCAATTGCAAGTCGATCCAATCGATTTACGTATGGCAAATCTATTGCCTCCACATTCGAAAACGATTACAGGATTCAGAATTACTTCTAACGGAATGCGTCAAGCATTAGAAAGAGTACGTGAAGGTAGCCAGTGGGATTCCAAGTTCAGGAAGTTACCTTTGGGCAAAGGAATAGGTATTGGTTGTGGTTTCTTTATCTCAGGCTCTGGATTACCGATACACTGGGACCCAAACAAGTTCCCACATGCTACAGTTCATATTCAGATAGATATGGATGGTGGAGTTACAGTACATACAGGTGCTGCAGATATTGGACAAGGTTCTACAACTGCTATTGCACAAGTTGTTGCAGAAGTGTTAGCCCTACCTTTGGAAATGATTCATGTTCGTTCCCATGAAAGTGACACCAGCCCTGTTGATTTGGGGTCCTATTCCTCTCGTGTCACATTCATGAATGCTAATGCTGCTATCAGTGCAGCACTTGAAATCCGTGAACAATTACTAAACGCAGCTAGTGGCATATTGGATATGCCCGCCGAATATTTGGTACTTAACGATAGGAGAATCTACAGTAAGAGAGACCCAGCAATAGGCGTTTCATATCTCGAAGCATTGCATAAATCGCAAGAGGATAAAGGAGCATTAATCGCTAGCGGGGCATACAGAACACCCCCTATGGGTGGAGTGCACAAAGGCGCAGCAGCAGGTCTTGCACCTGCATATTCTTTCTCCGCATATGTTGCAGAAGTGGAAGTTGATGTTGAAACAGGGCTTATCAAATGTACAGATGTTTGGGCTGCTCATGATTGTGGTAAAGCATTGAACCCACTAGCAGTAGAGGGACAGATCATCGGTTCTTGTCATATGGGTTTGGGCCAGGTACTTTCAGAACAAATGGTGTATGGTAGAACCGGCCATCTACAAAATCCGAATTTACTTGATTACAAGATTCCAAGTGTCCATGAAATGCCTAACGTAACTCCAATTATTATCGAATCATGTGACCCAGAAGGGCCATTCGGTGCTAAAGAGGCAGGTGAAGGCCCACTTCTACCAATTCTCCCTGCTGTAGTCAATGCGGTTTATGACGCGATAGGAATTAGAATCAATGATTTACCATTGACTCCTGACAAGGTATGGGCTGCCATTGCTAAGAAAATGAAGCGGGACGATATTGCCGAGGCTCAAGATTTGCCAACGCCTCGTCTTGATTTCTCTGAACTACAAGCAAAACTCGTGCAGCGCGGTGCGCAACATGGTGACAGAGATAGCCGTCGTCAAAAATCAGAAGATACTGAACCATACATCAATGGAGTATTATTTGGATTCGACCCAAGTATTCCGCCCGAAGAACAAGATGGCGATTGGAAGATCTCGGTTAAGCCAGATTCAGACCAAATCGAGGGTCTTGGATTAGCAGGCAGTGCTTGGACAAAAATCGAACAAAGAAAGATGGGAGGTGGCAAGTAATGTTGATGCCCCCGTTTGAATTACATCTTCCTCAGACAGTAGATGAAGCCTGCACTATGGCTGCTAAGTTTTTGGCAGCAGGTGAAGGATTTGATTGGATTGCAGGTGGTACCGATTTAATTCCAAATTATAAGTGGCATATCAACACCAAGCCACATGTTATTTCATTGGCTAAAATAGCCGGAATCAATTCAATTACGATGACTGAGATTGGTTGTATGGCACGACTAAACAATATCGCTGAAAGTGGAAACGCACATCCATTAGTTGCTGAAGCGGCCAGCAAGGTTGCATCTTCTTTAATTCGCAGAAATGCGACACTCGGCGGTAACTTGTGCCTAGACACACGTTGCTTCTGGTTTAATCAAACCGAAGAGTGGAGAAGTAGTATCGACTGGTGTCACAAGTGTGATTGTGGTACTGGTTCAGATTGCCGAGTTATTCCTAATCAAAACGAATTATGTGTGGCGACCTATCAGGGAGACGTTGCACCGACTTTGTTGGTATTGAATGCTACAGCACATTTGATTGGCCCACATGGAGAAAGGTCTGTGTTATTACACGACTTCTATCAACTCGATGGTATGACGAGAAATATTCTCGAACCAGGTGAATTCATGCTAAAAATAACTCTGCCAGATGACGTTGGGGAATGGATTGGCTCTTATCGTAAACTACGAGTTAGAGAGTCTTGGGATTTCCCTGAGGCTGGCGCTGCAGCAGCTTGGAAGAAAGGCGACAGGAAAACTTTGCGTGTCGCTACCACTGCTTTGGAAAGTATTCCGCGACGACATGACAAAGAAGTTGCAAGTGCAAATGGTGATGTCAAAGCGATTTGTGATGCAATATACAATTCTACTAAACCTGTTAACAACACGACATTACCACCAAGATATCGTAGAAATATGATCAAGGTACTTGTCAAGAGAGCGTGTGAGGAATGATACAATGAGTAGAATTATTACATCTATATTGGTATCACTATTTATTTTGAGCCTGATTAATCTAGAAGTAAGTGCTCAAGCACCAGATGATTTGACCTCTTCGGAAATGGGTTGGGTTAGTGATGTGGAACCAATGATTATGGAATTGGATTCGAATTATAACTTTGAATTGGTGATAAAATTCTGGGTAGACAATTCTAGACCTGTGCCTAGTGATATGGAGTTTGAAACTGAAACCCATGAATCATTTACCGTCGATGACCCTGGGAAAGTAACAGTAGCGGCAAATTCGAATGAAACCTTTGAACTAACAATATCTGGTAATGGCCTAAATAGTGATGGTGAATTACACCCTGGTGGCTCTTCGTTTGCTTCGATTATTCTCAAAGGCAACTTACTATTTGGAGATCAAAGTATCGGAGAAGAAGAAATAGAAAAGGAGATACAATTTTCGCCAGTATTTGGGTTTGAAATAGAATTCGAACCAATTACTAATGGAAAAGGCCCTGTGATAAAATCTGGGACAAATGAAGAAGTAACGATTAATGTACTTAATATTGGTAATGTCGATGATGCTTTGACAAAAGTTGACATGTCATTCAAAGGGTGCCCTCAGATGAAATTTGAACAAATTAATATCTTGAAAACAGGTGAGGGAATAGCGGTTAGCACAACAGGTACTGCCAAATTACTTGCCCCCTCTAGTCATCCCGGTAAGACTTGTACATTCATTGTGACAGTAACTAGTGAGGGCAATGGAATGTCTTACAGTGGTGAAATCGAGTTTGTAGTCGATGCACCAGATGTCTCAGAGAAGGAAGACGAGGAAGAATCCGGTGATACCGAATCTTCTGATTTTGAAGTAGAAGGGAACTCACTTCCTGCGCTTTCCTCATTATTGTGCCTAATAACGGTATTAGGCGCTGCTTTTATTCGTCGTTAATACGGTAATTATGGACGTAAAGCGGGAATGATACTCCTTACTCCACAATGATACTCCAATATTATTTTTGAGCAAGCCACGATAATGTATATGAATGGAGTGAAGTTGCGGAATATGTTGCGTTTGTTCGTAACCGATTTTGAGGTGATTAGAAATGGCGGATGAAGAGGCAACTGGGGTCAAGTTAGAAACTTGGCTGCTAATTGGTTTCATCGTTGCTATGCTTCTTTCGACAACAGTCATTGTAGCAACCTCTGCGGGTAAGGATACTGTGTTCTCAGCATATGTTACAGATGGGACTGAAAATCTCCAATATCAACAGATTTCATCTATGCGCAGCGACCTTGGTGACGGCGAAGGAAACATGAATTATGTCATTGCAAATACAATGTCTACTCCAATGCTGGTTAATGATTGGAGAGAGCCTCATCGCACAATGCTCATTATTGCAGCACCAGAGAAACCATTCGATACCGCAGAAGCACAAGCGATTCACGAATTTGTAACCGAGAAGGGCGGTAAGGTTATCATCGCATCAAATTCAATCAACGCTCAAACCGTTGCTGACGAGTTTGATGTGAAATTCTTTGATGCACCAGTAGTAGATCCAAACCGTTTCTATGAGGTCGCAAGTGCTACTGGGGTTCAAGAACCACCAGATGCCAGAAAACTCTGGGCTGTAGCTGGTGTAAACAAGGTATGGGATGACCAGTATGAGATAAGACCGCATTGTAGTGAAAGCGATTTGTCGAACAATACATACTCAGATTGCGCTTTACCTGTTCTATTTCACAGTCCTACTGCCATTCAAGTCCTTGATAATGACGATACATCCCGTAATGTCAAGGTACTAGCGCATGCATCAAGCTCAGCTTTCATTGCGAGAGAGAACATGGATGCTAACGACCCAGACAATCCAATTCTTGGTGGCAATAATACTGGCCTTATCATCCGTATGGACTATCCTGGGATTGAAGTTATTGACCAAGTCAAAGGAATTAGAGAAGGCGAAGTCGATGTAACAGGTAGTATTGTATTCATTTCAGACCATTCAGTATTAGCTAACCACCTTTGGGATGCAGCAGATGCTGAAATAACCGGTAAGCAACAATGTGACTCAGGATACTATGGAAATAGATCTTGCTGGGATTCATTACTTTCATATTCAGACGGAAATAACGATTGGAATGGTAACGAAGATTACTTTGTAACTTTGATTAGAGATATGATGGAGCATGAAAATGATGACATCTCTTTGACAGTAACCCGTGACAATAGTAATTTCTACATCGTATTCGATGAATCAAGGCACGTAACTTCTGCAATGTCTTCTCCATTCACAGAAGCGATGGGTGCAATTGTAATGTTGACAAGTGATACACTTTTGAAGTGGCTAATAGTCCTCAATTTGATGGCGCTACTCTCTATTGCAATTATGGTCGTTCCAGAAAAAGAAAATTGGCGCCATGTATTTGACCTCACAAGGTTCAGAGAAAGGCCAAACAAAGTAGATCCAAATAAATACTTACAGCGTGTACGAGAGGCTATGATGTCTAAAGCACGGCAATTTAACGACCTGACCCGAGATGAAATGGCCAGGAAAACACCCGGTGAGATACAGTCCATGGTAAAGGACCCCCGTCTTATCGAACTGTTGTATTCACAACAGAGATCCTATTCCAACGAAGAACTGAGGCAATTATTGCAACAGATTCGACGTTGGGGAAAATAACCTAAAAGGAGGTAAAAAGACATGCAGCCAGCACCCCCCCCAACCGCAGCCCCCCCTGCGCCGGCAATACCTGCACCAGCAGCACCGCCCGCACCGGCTATGGCCCCAGCAGCGCCACAAGCGTATGCACCTGCAGCTCCGGCACCAATGCCCGTAGCAGCAGCACCGGCCCCAGCCCCTGCAGCACCTGCCCCAGCAGCACCAGCACCGGTTCAGGCACAGCCTAAACACCAGAGTAGCCCAGAGGTCCGTGAACGTCTTTTGGCCGTCGGAGCGATATCGCAAGCGATTAGCGCCGAAGTCCAGAAAGTAATTATCGGTAAGGCACACGTTATTGACAACGTTCTGATCAACATTCTCTCGAATGGTAACTTACTGTTCGAAGATTATCCAGGACTTGCTAAGACTTTGATGACCAACACTTTCGCAGATGCGTTAGGTTGCGACTTCAAGCGTGTTCAGTTTACCCCGGATTTGCTACCTGCAGATATCACCGGTACGAACATCTACGATGCAAAGAAGGGAGAATTCACCTTCAAACCAGGTCCACTATTCTGTAACCTGCTTCTTGCTGACGAGATTAACCGTGCTCCTCCTAAGACCCAAGCAGCTTTGCTTGAGGCTATGCAGGAGAAGCAGGTGACTATCGGAACAGTCACTCACAAATTACCATCACCATTCATTGTTATGGCAACCCAGAACCCTGTTGAACAGGAAGGTACCTACCCTCTACCAGAGGCGCAATTGGACCGTTTCATGTTCAAGATGAGTGTCGGTTACCCTGACCGTGCGGACGAAGATGAAATTCTGCGCCGCCGTATCGCCCGTGGTAAGGATGCAGTCGATGTCGACGTCATTACTGACCCACAGCGTGTTATCGCTATGCAACAAGCATGTGAAGACGTCTATGTCGACCCTGCTCTCCGTATGTACATGGTTGAGATCGTAACTAGAACCCGTGAGGACCCTCGTGTTCTCGTCGGTTCCTCGCCTCGTGGTTCTCAGGCTCTCCTGAAGACCTCTCGTGCAGCAGCAGCCCTTCGTGGTCGCGATTTCGTCACACCAGACGACATCAAGACTGTCTCAGAGTTAGCGCTCGCTCACAGGCTTATTTTGAAGCCAGAACACCAGATCAAGGGTCTTGAGTCTGGAGAAATTATCCAAGGCATTCTACGAGAAGTACCAGTTCCAACCGTTTGATCGGGAAAATAATCGATAATTAGAGAGGTGCGAAGCATGTGGAGCCGTAAAAGTGCAATGTTAGGATCCCTAGCGGTAGCAATGTATTTGCTTGGTCTGACATTGAGGAATTCTCAATTGGTGACCATTGCTGTGGTAATCTTTGTGTTCCTTACATGGGCTGCATTATTCGGTGGACACGCTGACGTGTCTGCTAGCGGCAGACGTGCAGATGAATGGTCAGGAGAAGAAGGAGTATCTCTTTCAAATGTCTCAGCCATGCGTAAGCTCTCTAGTGCTCGAATTTTCGAAGATGGTGAAGTGGAAGTGACGTTGCGTATGCAAAATCACTCCGCACTAGGAAAGATTCTCGAAGTGCGTGATAGAGTTCCCGAAGTAATGCGTATCAAAGATGGTGCGAATTACATTTTGATGGAACTCGGTCCACGCCGTGAAACCTTCATTGAATACACTGTTGAATGTCCACTTAGAGGATTCTACAGTCTTGGCCCGGTTGCTGTCCGTGTTCAAGACCCGTTCGGATTATTTCACAAGGAAAAGGAACTGCATGTCTACAATGACTTCCTTGTGTTCCCGAAGATGGAAGATTTAAGCGATACATTCGTCAAATCTCGTGTTCCGAAGATTTTCACTGGTGCGGTAAACATTCGTCAACCAGGACCTGGTTCTGAATTCTACTCACTTCGTGAGTATTTCGAAGGAGATTCATTCAGAGCAATTAACTGGTCTGCATATGCAAGAACTGGCAGATTGATGGTAAATGAGCGGGAAAGAGATGCAGTCAGCGATATCATCCTGATTGTAGATTCACGTGCGGTCTCTGAAACTGGACCTGTGTCTAGAAATGCACTGGTCTACTCTACTAGAGCAGCGGCTAGCCTTGCTAAGTTCTTCTTAGGACGACGTGACTCTGTTGGTTTAGTTACATATAGCGACGAAGTAGTAAGTATTGACCGTGACACTGGCAAGAAACAATTGTATGTGATATTGACTAAACTTGCAGGTGCTATGGCTCGTGGAAATACTCCACTTCAAGTCGTAGTTAACCGAATTCTACCTCACATCAACAAAGGTAGCCCAATTATCGTCTTGTCCAATTTAGAAGACGATCCTACAATTGTCACCGCATTGCGTGACTTTAGAGCGCGTAAATTTGACGTTACAGTTCTATCGCCTTCAAGCCTAGAGTTTGAATTCGATGCTAAGAGATTAGACCGAACTGGATATGAAGTATTGAAAACTGAAAGAGATGTTTTGATCAGCGAACTTAGCGGTTTAGGTGTCAACATCATGGATTGGGAGCCAGATATGCTTCTATCTACTGCACTAGCGGGAGCTAGGGGATTCTGAGGAGGGAAATGAATGGCAAAATCCGGTGACACTGCACATCTATATGATGGTAAAACCGTTCGCTCAGCGGCTCCTTCAAGGAAAAAGTTAGCAGGTACAGCATCTTCAGCAGGAGAGATTCCAAAGGATGCGATTCCAACAGTAGAGATTCCATCATTTATCGAAAGTCTACTAGGTGGACCTTTGGTTCCTAGAATGAAATTCCTACCTGCAGACAAGATGGTTCAAAACCTACAACTTGGATGTTATACCGTACTAATCGCATTAGGGGTCCTAACCTACATCGTAACCCCTGCAATCGGAACTCTTTGGTTTGTGATTACTGGGTCTATGGCTGTAGCAAACATTCTGCAGTTGATGGTTGTAGTTGGTGCCGTTGGAACCGGTTTCTGGGGAACAATGACCAGAGATGCACGCTTTATGCTTGTATCTTATGTTCTGTTTATACTTTCAGTAATGCGATTTGCATCATCTAAAGTTTCACTTTCACAAGATGTGTTTGGTGAGGGGGAAACCGAATTATTACTAACAATACTTGTGGTAGTCTATGCAGTACTTCTCGTAATGTATTTCGAATTATCCAACGGTGTTCTGCGATTCAGCATGCTAGATACCTCAATCAGAACTCGTGAAGTATATGTTATGAATGTCAAGAAAATTATTGGCAAGTATCATCGTTCTCTCATTATCAATCCATTGATTGCTGGAACTCTTGCAATGCTTGTTCTTTCGGTTAATACAATCCTACCGGCATTCATCTCGCTATTCTCTGAACAAACCGCTCTAAGAATGGAAGAATCAATTGAATTAATCTCTGTTTACGGTGTCGCTCTAGGGACACTATTCGTATTCATAATTGTTGGAGGTCTATTCGTATTAGACCTTCCAAGTCACTTGCAGTCTTGGAGAGAAAACAAAGACTGATACAGCTCTGATAGGGCTTTAGGTAAATCATCGGTATCGATGAGAATTCTAGTGCCATATTCATTTGCAGATATTACTTCATGTCCAATTGAATTTAAATCAAGTTTACCAATTATTGAGATGATAGCAGTCCTGTACTCTATCTTTCCATGAATCAGGTCATCAAAGTGTTGTAACTCATGCGTGGGTACAACCAAACGCATACCTTCAGGAGTGGAATTCATTAGCCATGGGTGAACATCGAGTTGTTCCAATCTGGATAAAAACTCACTGTTCAGTGGCCCATCTTGAGTAATTACGGCAACACCCGGTTGGCAACCGATCGCAATCACCGATGATATGTCGATATCAGGTCCAATTACAGTAGGTGCCTTCCCCACTGGATTATTGAAATTCCTTATTTCCAACGGAATTCCTTCTTCAATAAGCGGAGATACAGTAGCAGGATGTATCACAGGCGTTCCATGTAACGACAATTCAGTCGCTTGGCCATATCCGAGATATCCAATGGATGGTGTTTTTATTCCCCACCGAGGATTCAATCTCTTGATGCCATCAACATCTTTCCACAGGATTAATTTCGAAGCGTTCATCAGATTTGCAAAGGCAGCGGCTGAATGGTCTGAACCACCGCGTGATAATAATGCAATATCCCCATCTTCACCTTCTCCAAACCAACCGGTAAGAATTGGTATCCCTACTAATTTTTCTCGGTCCAAACTTTCTTCTGAAGCAGGGATGTCAATCTCACTAGCACGCCCTCTTCCTTTCAGTTTTAATCCAATATCTTCCGCCCCAACAGGGTGTGCATCTAAGCCGATTGAGCGAAGACGATGCGCAACAGCGAGAGCACTCAGTCTCTCACCTGCTGCTAAAATTAGGTTTTCAGACCTCATTGATGATTCACCGCTTGATAGGTTTACTAATTCTTTTGAAATTCCTAAGATAACTTTCTTGAATAGTTTACTAAATGGGCCAATGTCTAGCCCTGGTGCAAAAAGGAGGTGCTGTGAAATAAGGTCTTGAACCAACCTTCCTGCGTATTGGGGCTCTCTTGCGGCGCGAAATAACCTGTCGGTCATTCCCCAAAGGGCAGAAACTACAATCAAAGGCTTCCCCGGCATTATCTGTATAATTTCAGCGATTCTATCGATAGCACCGCCTTCCCTCAAACAGGAGCCACCAAATTTGTGAACTACAAATTCATCCACCGATATACCCTCCTTGTATTCCAAGATCGGCAATTACCAATCTTGCTACCGCTTCCACAACAGGACGTGCTCTAGGTGCAATCACTGGGTCATGCCTCCCCTTAATTGCTAACTCTTCCATCATTCCTGATATTTGATTGAATGTTTCTTGTGGCAGTGAAATACCACTAGGGGGTTTGAATGTGACACGTACATGAATAGGTGCACCGCTAGCCATTCCTCCCAATGCACCATCTGCTCCTTCAGAGAGAGTCATATTCTCTCCCCACTTGTCATTATGTTCACTTCCTCGCATTACTCCAGCATTTACCCCTCGACCAAATTCTATAGCTCTTGCAGCAGGTATTGCCATCAATGCTCTCGCCAAAGCAGGTTCGAGGCCATCGAACCAAGGTTCTCCAAGGCCAACAGGAAGGCCTGAAATTACTAGATCAACTCGGCTACCTAGGGAGTCACCTTCTTTTCGGGCTTGCTCTGCTAATGCAATTCCTTCATCACCTTCAAGTCCACCTAATGCGCCAACTGTGGCTTCAATAGTCCAGTTGTCCGGAATGAGATTCCTTGAAATTGAAGATGCTGCTACAAGGCCTGATGTTAATCGTGCAGAGAATGAACCGCCACCGCGCAAATCAGCGGCTCCTTCGGTTTTGATATTTATCGGATGGTCAACATGGCCAGGTCGTGGCTGGTAAGGTAGGAATGAATAATCCTTTGAACGAACATCCTGGTTTCTAATTAACAATAGAATTGGCATGCCAGTAGTTTTGCCACCATTGAGGCCAGATAATATTTCCACATCATCAGTTTCCTTCCTTTTACTAGCAAGTCCGGAACCGGGCCTGCGAGAGACCATATCAACAATTAGTTGGTCTAAATCCAACACAGTATTAGCCGGCATTCCTTCTATAAGTGCGCCTACTGCGGGGCCATGGGACTCTCCAAAGAGAGTTACAATCATGTTCTCGCCCAAACTCATGCGCATGAATATCAATCCGATTGAGCAGGGTCCTGTTGAAGAATGTGATTACTCTTCGTCTAAAGTTTCGAATACTGCATTTATTACTGATGTCGTGATAACTTCAACACCGTCAAATTTCTCGTACCATCTGATTAATCTTTCAATTGTATGATTATTATTTGCGGGAGCAAATATCACAATTGCAGGTCCAGAGCCACTAATTCCAGCGGCTCTAGCTCCGCTTACGAATGCATCATTGGTCATCCGTCTACCATCTGTGTCATTTAACGCCCCAACAACTCCTCTACCATTCAAAGTTAAAGCGACTAGATCTTTACCATCTTGCAATGCAGTAAGTGCTTGAGAGAAAGATGGTTGGTGATCTGAAAAGTCCTCAAGTTCCGGCCTCTCAATTCTATCACCTCGCAATACTACCAGTACAGCCCAATCATCGGCAGCCGGGCCTATCGATTCCAATAGTAGACCCGATCTAGCATCCTCTGCATTGGAATTAATTAACTTCCATCCGCCATCTACTGCTGCCCACGCATCATCATAACTTCCAGTTAATGAGACCCCAGATGATAACTGAGCCGCTGCCGAAAGGTCGACAATATCAGCATTTTCTAGTTCAATTTCAGTAGCCGAGCATAATGCTCTGATTGCAGCTACTGAGACTGCTGCGCTTGATTTTAGCCCTTGTCGTGGTGGCACTTTGGAGTTTACAGACCAAAATAAATCGCCTTCAGGAATTTTAAGTCCGGCATTTTTCCAACTTTCTAATACCGCATCTAGAAGTCCATCAGGGTCTTCTAAACTTCTCTTTGCTTCTTTATCGAGGAGTCTCACCTTTACTGGTAAATCAAGTGCCAATGACGCACCATACCCTAGTCCTGCTGCATGGAGAAGACTACATCCTCCATTAGCGTTACCAGTGCCTAGAACTGTCATTTTTCCACCTATCTTTCAGTAACTTCCGCCTTAATCGGTATTCCAATATGGCGGCCCATTCCACCATTCCATCCCATTAAATTAGTACCTTCAACAAGTTGAGTTATTGACACGAGTTTGAAAGATGCGGTGATGAGTCGTACTGTCTCCGCTTGTTGGAGGAGGGTACCTGCTTCATTACCGTTTTCATCCCTCCACCGAAATAGAATCAATGGTCGTCTCTCAATTTTTATGCGCCCAACAGTAGCAGTACGACACTTTCCAGTACTTTCAACCACCATAATTTCATCACCCATCTTTAATTCACAAAGATAAGATGTTGAGCCATCTGCTTTGAGAATATACGAATGGGCTGCTCCTGCATTAACTCTGAACGGTCTAGTTGGGACAAATTCAGATTCTACAGTTTCACCATGAACCAATACCATTGAACTGGAACTAGAGCCAACAAGCATACCTTCTCCATCTTCTAACATCGAGGTTAAATCTACACAAACCCGATCTCCAATTCCACCTTCTTTTACTTCTATAACTTCAATATTTGATAGGCTGAATGGGACCTTTTCATGGGGAGTTGAGGCTACTGAATCCTCTCCTCTTTGGGATTTTGCAATCAATGCCGTTGATAGAATCTCTTCGGGTACCAATAATGCATCAACTCCAACTTGTAATGCGAATGCAGCCCCTAATACCTGCTCTGCTGAGGAAATTCGGGCAGCGACCTTAGTCGGACCTCCACCGCAAGCTGCGATTATATTCTCGAGAGGAATCATCTTCCAGTCTCCGAGATCAAGTAAAATCCATTCCACGCTACCCGCCATAGCGCGCGCTTTGGCCTGGCCCGCCGAATCACTAACGTCAACCTTTCTTCCAACTTGCCGGTTATCGATGTACAGAGCCGCTCCATCGACTATCAAATCTTCACCCATTACTAGGTCTACGCCATGTTGACGGATACCAGATTCAAGCCAGATTTGCATTCTATCACAATCCAGCAATTTTCATTGCTTGTTTAACATCGGTTCCATCGTGAACAATTGCTCTGAGTGCGGTGACCATCTTGGATGGTGATTCATGGGAAAATACCTGGCGGCCCATGCATACTCCACCGCCTCCGGCTTGCATTGCTTGGAATACAGTAGTAAGAGTCTCTTCTGTGGAAGAGCCAGCAGGACCTCCTGCGATTAATACTGGAATCGGTACAGCAGCAGTTACCTTTTGGAACGAATCAATAGAACCAGTCCATTTGGTCTTGACAACATCACAACCCAATTCGAATGCCAACCTTGCGGCATGGGCTGCAGCTGATGTAGTATCGCCATCCATGATGTCCAAATTCTCTCCACGTGGATATATCATGCCTAATACCGGGCAATCCAAATGATGTGCATCTTGAGTTACCATACCTAACCTTTCTATCATTTCAGGTTCATCTGGACTTCCCATGTTAACCTGAATGCTGACTCCTTTTGCCCCTCTAGACAGTGATTCCTCTACACTTCCAACAAGGATTTTATCGCTAGACCTAGAGCCTGCGTGCCTCGTGGATACGGATAAGTGAGCAACCATATTAGCACCGAGTGAAGAGTATCGCGAAACCACTCCTTTTTGTGCAACAATCGCATCAGCATGCGATATACTTTGAATTAAAGCCTCAAGGTTTTCTAGTCCTTTTACTGGATAGTCAGAGATGCCATGATCTATTGGAATCCAAACACCTTTTCCGTCAGGTAATAGCGATTCGATGTCTCTCATGGTTACAGGCTGGGGGTGAGGTGTTGACAAGACTTTCTCACTTGGAAAGGTGCGTTTTTACTGCCCAATCAACCAATGCTGCTTCAGCTTTAGCAAGATGCTCTTGTAGAGTTGAACGTGGAATTTTGGATAACTCTGATAAATCCTTTTTGCTAATTTTCCTCGGTGTTTCATAATAACCTGAACGTACTGCTAATACTGCAATTTCCAATTGTTTAGGGGTTAATACTCTAAGAATACTATCCTCGATTTCAGCGATATCTACCACATTTACACTATCGGGTGGAAGCATAATTCTAGCAGCCTTTAGAAATCCACTTACCCCTTCAGGCAGGCCCCTAATCGTTATCTGAACACCGTTTTCTCCAATTACATAAGGTGGAATTACATGTAAACTATCGAAATTAATTGCAGCAACTGATAGTGGGTGATTATTCCAGACGACAATATAACCATCTCCGCCCATCTCTGGTAACGGGTGAGGATGCATTGGCCCATCGACTTGTAGGAATGGTATTTGTCCTAAGTCATCAGGGCCTTTGTCCTGTTTGAATTGTATTTTTACCAATTGTCGTACCCCGTCCTTGGTAATTTCAAGATGTGCTACGACTTCGTACATTTTAGCGACTTGAGTAATTAATCCGATATCGGATTTATCGACCGTTTCGGAACTCCACTTCAACTGCACTTCGCGCATAACCTCTTCTTTTCATAATAATATATGAAGGTGGGACATTCCAAATGGTTATACAATATGTCTGCTGACAGAAGGGCGAATCATATGTCATTAATCGAACTCAATGACCTTTCACGACATTACGGTGAGGGCGAAACATTAGTCAAGGCATTGGATGGAATTAACCTAAAAATAGACCAGGGGGAAATTGTTGCATTGCTTGGTCCATCAGGGTCGGGTAAGACCACACTGCTCAATACTATTGCCGCGTTGGACATTCCAACAAAAGGAACTTATTCTTTTGATGGAAATGAAGTTCCAATGGGCAAAGTAGAATCTATGACCGCATTCCGACGTGAAAATATTGGATATATTTTCCAATTCTTCAATCTCTTAGCCGACTTAACCGCTTTAGAAAATGTACTGCTCGTCCAGGATTTATCCGGTTCTAGAGACCGAGGACTGGCAATAGAATTACTTGAAACTGTAGGTTTAGAGGGTCTTGAAAACCGTTTCCCCTCACAAATGTCTGGCGGTCAAAGACAGAGAGTTGCTATTGCCCGGTCCCTAGCCAAAAGTCCTCGATTGATTCTTGGAGATGAATTGACGGGGAACCTTGACTCCGAAACAAGCACAGTTGTCATGGAGGCGTTAATTAAAACATGTAGAGATAATAACACCACTACTATTTTTGTAACACATGACCATTCACTTACTCGTTTTGCTACAAGAATAATTCATTTAGATAGTGGAAAAATTGTCAAAGATGAATCCGGAGGAATAGACAATATGATCACAACTTCAAAAATGGTCATTGAAGATGTAATTGAAGATGCACTAGGTGGTATGAAAAAGGTAGCATCTAAGGTGAAAAATATTGCAAGTTCGATTCTGGAGTGATCTCCTTGAATACTTTACTTCTGAGAAGATTAAGGCGCAGTTTGATGCGCACAAAACTAAGGGTCTTCACAGTTGTATTGTTAATCACTTTGTCAGTCTATGCCGGAGTTGTATTCTCTGAACATTCTCGTAATGCTAAACTAGTGTACGATGATTTTTATTCTGAAACAAACCTTGCAGACTTAATTGTTGAAACATACGATATTGAAACTAAAGAAAACCTAACATCTGCTTGTTTATCCATCGAAGTGGTTAATTGTGAGTCTAGTCTTGTTCTAAACGGCCAATCAAACTATACTTTCGAAGATGGGAGTTCAAAATGGGTGAACTCGAAATTCTATGGAATGGAAGATGGAGTTGTGAATGGAATTTGGAAAATCGAAGGAAGCATTACTCCAAAAGAAGGCGAAGTAGTCATCGATTCTCATTTTGCTAAAAATTCAACCGTTGGGATGTCGATTGGAGATAGCATCGACCTTTCTATTGGGGAAGGGGATATCCATACTTTGGAAGTAGTAGGTTTCGCAAACAATCCATTAGAATTGTTGTACGCAGAACCAGGGTCACTTTTCCCTCAAGACTCGAGTTATATTGTGGCATATTTAGATGTGGAATCTCTAGCAATTATTTCGGGTAATGATATTGCTGCTAGAAATACATTAAACATCGATTTAGAAGGAACGCCAGAGTTTGACTTTTCAGATACGGATGAGAATGAAGGTTTGGAACTGGATGAGTTGAGGCAACAGCTTTCTAACTCTCTAAATGAATCGGAAACGCCAGGAATTGTTTATGATCGAGGCGACTTAACTAGTCCAGAACTACTGAGGTTAGATCAAAACGGTCTTGAAAAAGCCACACCATTTATTCTCGGAGTACTTCTTTTCATTAGTGGATTAGTAATTGCAATTTCTCTTGACCGACTAATCAGAACCCAATCTAGAGAAATAGCGGTCATGAGGACTGTGGGTGCTTCCAACAGAGATGTAATGCTTGGGTACCTTTTGGTACCATTATTCTTAGGAGTGCCAGGGGTAATCGCCGGGATATTACTTGGAATCTCTCCAATTGGGTCAGAGGCGTTTACGAAATTCTATTTCGGGTTTCTTGGAATACCGGTGGTCGTTACTAGACACCATCCTGATTTGTTACTCACATTAGGATTGTCCGCTTTAGCAATAATTTGTTTATTCGGTATTAGGCCAGCATGGAAAGCCGCAAAAATTCAACCTCTAGATATTTTAGGGCAAGGAGATGCACGCGCACCGAATCGTTTCATTTCAAAAATAACTTCCAACCTCCCACCCGGAATTGGCCTAGGATTACGTTCAACATTCCGAAAGCCAGCACGACTTCTAGTGACTTTAGTTGCTCTTTCGTTGGCCATGGTAATCTTGGGTGGTACAATGATGTTTGTAGCAGGGTTTACTGAGGCATTTAATGAATCAATAGACGAGCAAGAGAATTGGGAATATCAAATCTCAATGCCTTCATCAAGTTTAG
>Ga0308019_10001005_pt1 | contig 17451 bp, 5 predicted proteins | sample Neamet284_FD_203135 | JGI IMG/M metagenome (GOLD analysis project Ga0308019, IMG submission 203135) | Marine microbial communities from water near the shore, Antarctic Ocean - #284 | ecosystem: Environmental > Aquatic > Marine > Unclassified | place: Southern Ocean | collected 2014-10-01 | reverse complement strand
ACATCAAACTGCTGCGCTTAGTGAAACTGGTATGCCCGGCGACTCAACTGAAATTCAATTGGTTCCTGTCGATGGAAGTCTCAATTGGAATCTGATGCAGAGCAGTATGTGGTATTCTGCTACATGGGCGGATGATACGAGTTTCCGTGTCCAAGGAGCCCTCGACTATGATGATGTATTCAGTGTTCGTCATCCCGAATCAATGAACACGGCTGTTTGTGTTGATGACCTACGCCTTGGCCCTGCGAATCCGTACATGTTCACCATTCCTGAATGGGCAGAAAGTGTCTCGATGACTGCATCGCCTGGGCTTGCACTCCCCCTTGGCCCCATTGAAATTGAAATTTGGAATCAGTCAATCAAAGAATCTGAACGAGAACTCATGGTTGATGGGATGTATATACTCGATACCAGTTCATTCGGTGAAATCGTCATTCACTCATCTCACCAACTTAATCTCCTCATATCGAGGGGAGATGGTGGAACTACACTCATGCAAGCAAATGACCCAAGTCCTGTTGATTTAACTGGAACATCATGGTCAATCCCATTATCAACTGGTACCAGCCAAATTCATGTTGTCAGTGAAGTGGCGAATCAAATCATCGTGACGAGTCAAACTTCAACCTCTTATTACGCATTACCATCGAATCAGAATCGAGTGGGGGTGACATTCAATCATCAATTTACTCTTGATGCTGCTGAAGTAGTACACATCACGACAAGTGCACCTTCACGATTGGTACTTCAGACGAATCTTGATGCTGACATAGGACAAATTGCTTGGCCAAGTGTCGATGGGCAATTCCTCGGGCATTCCTTTGTTGCACCTTCTCTCGAGGGTGAGTTTGTCTTCACCAACCCTGGATTAAGTAGCGTTACCGTCACTTGGAGGGGCGGGGGTCTTTCTGTCGCACCTAATCAGAGCATCATCTTTGATTGGCCACCAGCAGAAATTGATGGAGCACCAATGCTCGATGCAAATGGTGACCTCTTCGTTTCATGGCGAGGGGATACCAATGGTTCAGGATTGCAAATCATTCCAGCAGATGATACGGGTGCATTATCTGGACAATTCCATACGCTCCATATTGATGGAACAAATGTCAACCAAGTTCACCTAGCACGAGCTGGGATGGATGCGGAATGGAACTTAACAGGAAGCACGACCTCGAATGGTACCCTTTCCGATGAAGTGACTCAAGCGACTTTGAATCTCACTCAAGGCATCAGTCAAATGGAAGTTTTGGCAGGTCATGCGCTTCGACTGTATCATTTACGGGGCCAAGATGGGCTCATACAAGTTCATCATGATGGCGCTCAACGTTGCCTATCACTCAATGTTCAAGCAAGTGGGTGGATTTCATCTCAACTTCCATGGAAATCGATGAGTGGAAGAAGTCAAGTCGATCTGAAAAATGCTTGGAGGGCAGGTACTCACCCGGCAAGTATGCAAATTACCTTGATTGGCGTAAATGGTGCCTCAACACATGCAAATTTGGGAACCGTTTGGGGATTCCATCTGTCCCGACTTAGTTATCAATTTAGTTCCTCAATAGCGGGGATGGAAGTGGCCTATACCGGAGGTGCTGTAGTGACCAACCATCCTGAATTTGAACCTTATATCGTCGTCCCCCCTTCCGACCGAGGTGGTCCAGGGCCAAGATTTGCGGCCACCATTCCTTCGATGCATCCTACACTCTACAGTGTCAGTGGGGCTGGGAGAATGAATTTGGATATCGAACTCGTCGACCGTTCATCACTCGCATCAGCAACAGCCTTCGAGGTGCGCAGAGGATGGTCGAACCCCTATGGAGTCGCAATTGCTGATGCTTCAGCAGACGGTCTAGAATCAAGTGAAGACTGGACAATTTACCCCGGACGTATTGACTTACTCACGGATTACGTAGGATGGGTTCCTGATCCATCTTATGCTACTTCGGAAGCAATTTGGCACACCAATGGGGAACCAATTCAATTTACCCTTCAAATAGCTTCACTGAATGTGCACATGACCGAGGTGATCTCATGAACAGAATTGCGATTAAGCAGGATGAACGTGCGGCTGCGACTGAATTGGGATATATTTTCACTTTCCTTCTGGGGGTTATTCTTCTCACCATGTTTAGTTTGTGGGCGTATGAAATTGAAACTGCAACACGGGAACGATGGAATGAAAATGCCATTCGGTCAAATTTGGATGATATTGCTGCTGCTGTGGAAAGAGCAGATGAGGCAAGTCGAATTGGCTCAGTTGATTACGCAGAAAAAGTGACGTGGCGATTAACTGAAGCGAATGAACATCTAATGACACTTGTCTTAACCGACACAGCAATTGAATTGGTTCATACTGGTGGGACTTTGGGTACAAATGTTTCAATTTCAGGTACGGGTGCTGGAAGTCACGAGGGCACAGTTGTTCTTGCCGGAGTCACTTCTTTATGGATTGTTCACGCCGATGGGATTACATCTCTGCAATACGATAGACCTCAATCAAATGATTGATTCATCGACCCATGACTGCGGCATGGACTTGAGCCTGTACTTCTCGCATTCTCGATTTTGCACCGAGTTCTCTGAATACGGCTAATGCTCTCTGTAAGTACTCCATTCGACGTGGTTTGTCAGTTGCAACTCCACCAAGGCGTGAAAGTAATTCTCCGATTTGCATTCGGAGATCATTTGCCTCAGCAATGACCAATGCTTCTCGATAGTGTTCCATTGCATCCTCTGCTCGACCAGAATCCTGTAAGACTTCACCGAGCAGAATGGTGATTTCAACCAACGATAACAAATCGCCTGCTTGACTCATAGTTTCTAGTGCTGTCGAGTAATGATGTGAGGCTATGTCCCCATCCCCTACTTTGGCATAATATCGACCGAGTACGGCTTGGGCACGAGCGTGCAACAAGATATCATCCCCACCGTCGGTATTTTCGAATGCTTGGAGCGCATGGCTTCTGGCTCGATCGATTTCACCGAGTTCGATGAATGCCCGAGCAAGAGTAAGTTGTGTACCGATGAGTTCTGTATCAGTTGAACCTTGTAAAATATTCTCTACTTCACCGTAGGCTTCCAATGCTTTGGGAATATCATTCTTTCGACGAAGTAAATATCCCATATTATTGTATGAACGTGCTGCTCCTTTGGCATCTCCAAACTGAATAAACTTCTCAAGTGCATCATGGTGCATCGAGAGTGCTTTGTCGGTATCACCCTGTTTGAGTGCGATGTCAGCCAAAGCAGAGAGGACTTCAGCATCAAGGCGCGTAACCTTGGAGTTAGACCCGAGCGATTGAATTGAGAGGAATACTTCTTCCGCTTCCAAAAAGCGACCAAGCAGAACAAGAATTTCACCTTTGAGTTGTAAAACTCGCATTTTGACCTGGGAATCGAGTGATTCAAGTGAAAGACCATCCATCAGACCAAGTAATTCCATGTGGCCCTGAGCAATGAGGTCTCTACCTTCATCGGCAATGAGCAATGCTGCATCTCCATCCTCATCCGAGCGAATAAGATGAAAAATCCGCTCAATAATAATACCTGCAGACGAATTCTGTTTTCCATACCATGTGCAACATTTGGCATGGAATTCTTTCTTTGTTTTTTCATCAAGGCTACGCAAGAGAAATTCTCGAATTAAATCGTGAACATCGTAAAAATCAATATCTCCCTGTCGAGCAAGTCCTTGTTCAACCAATGCATCGAGTTCATCGGTATCTAAACCCTGCTCAGCCAATGCACTCAATTCAACAGGTTCTCGATAAATCGCAAGTGCTGAGAGTACACGCTTTTGCTCAGCACTCAACTTTGAAAAGATCTCAACCGTGACATAATTTTCCAATGTCTCGTGGAATGCACCCGCTGAAGCACCTCGATTGATGAGTTCTAAAACCAACGGGTGTCCTCGTGATAAACCGTGAATATGCAGCCATTGTTCATCGTCCAGGTCTACGAAACTGCTCAAAAGTTGACGCCCAGCATCAGAATCGAGTCCATCAAGTGGGAGTACTAAACTTGCAATTCTACCTTCTGCATCTTTGGTAGGAACGACTGGTTTAAAAGAACGTGAAAAGATGACAAGGCCAATTTCTTCTTCGCTTCCCAGCAAAGCAAGAGACATCGCTTGAAATGTTTGATGGAGTGTGGTATCTGCGACTTTATGAAAGTCATCAATGACTATCAAGGTAGGTGTACCCTCCAGAGAGTCAACCAGTAAACGTGCTGCATCAGCAGGTTGAGGCACCGGTGTTGCAGCCAAATAATCAGCAAAAGTCGAATCACCGATGTTCGCTAACCAATCTGCGACTGCCTCAAAAAAGGAACGTGAACCTTCCCAATCTTGACATCGATGATATAAGAGATTTCGCCGATGCATAAATCGCTCAATTAATTTGGATGCAATTGTAGTTTTACCAATTCCAGCGATACCTGGTACAAGTAAAGTGGTAGCGCGAGCATCAATGAGGCTCACCATATTGTCCATTTCCTTTTCTCTGCCATAGAAGTGGCGTAGGCGTGGCAAATCTCCAAGTGATGTTACAAGTTGCTTTTCTACATGTTTTGAAAGGTCTCTTTCAACCAAGTCAGCAGATAAGATTCTAGTATCCAAGACACAACTCTCATCCATGTACCGGATGATATCAACTGGGCGCATTGAAAAGTCGAGATGGTCATTGATTTCGCCCAAAGTAGAATTGATAATTACCCCATCTTCCATAATGCTACGTAATTGGAAGTTCCGCAAACGCACCCAAGTTTCTTCGGAAACATTGATTCCTGGGTCTGTCAAAAAATAAGCCTTACGCTTACGAGAAACGCCGGAAACATGGGCTTGACGCTCTATCAAGAGACCTTGGTCTTTCAATCCTGCAATTGCGCGAGGGACATTTGACCGAGCGATTGCCACAGCATTTGCAATTCCCATCTGTGAAAGGGCAAATGGAACTTCCACACTGCTCTTGAAATCAGAGTAATCAAGTAAATGCAAGAGTATTCTCTCTTGCACTCCCGGTTTCGGTTGAAGAGCCATATTCCTTACTCCCTCTTATCTCCTCTTCAATACTTCCGGTTCAATGAACCATAGATGCATCACTGTTCAGGTACATAATTTGGATCTGGGACCCAGTTATTCGACTCAGCATCCCATAGCCATCCTGGATGTTGGGCAACTTGTGGCGCTGCAACAACTTGTTGTTGAGCGACCGCTGGATTCATCGCAACCTGTGCTGAAGGAATTGCAATAAGCTCTTTGCGGGCTTTTGCCCAAGCATAAGGATCAGCAGCCACCTGTTCTTCAGCAGCCATCAACTCTGCCGCTTCATCGAGGTCATCGTATTCAACTTGGAAGAAGAACAATCCAGCACCCAAGAGAATAATAATTCCTACAATGGATGCTAAAATCCATCCAAAATTTGAACTCGAGGCGTCATCACCTAGAATACTGACTTGGAACAAAGCATCTGTACCTTCACCTGGTATCGTAAATACTTGGTCATCCATTTCAAAAATGATGTTTATCGCCCCATCCATACCCTCTAGTTGATTGCTTGATATTTCCATACTCCAAGTCGCATCAGCATTGACACGTGTGTGATTGATTCGGACACCGCTCACACTATCAAAACGGGCTTCAACGAGGCTGTTAGGTAATCCTTGACCGCTGAAATATGCCGGGTTACCGGGGCCCAATGGTCCGTCTCCATTTCGAATAACATTGAATGTCACTTCAACAACGATGATGTTAACTTTGTAGGAAAATGCTGCTGAACCATAGGAATCTCTTGCTTCAAACATCAAGCCTACGAGAGACCATTCTGATACTTCATTTGAAAGACCTGTAGCATATGCTGGATTATATTTCACAACTCCATTCGAGTTAAATGTAAGGTAATCAACGTAATTATCATCCTCAAGGTTTCCCGGATCGTCATAGACATCGAAGAGGAGTCCATTCGTACTACTACCAACAGGACCATCTGGGTCAGAAAAGTGTTCTGTCAAATCAATGCTAATTCCACCATTACAACGGTCTGGCTTTTTTGAATTAGAATCACAGAACAGAATAATTTCACCTACCCAAGTGGATGAATTGAATTCTGGAATTATGTTGAGAGCATCACTTGGATTGTCAATTGTAATCCGGATACGTTCTTCAATCGAGAAATCCTGTCCATCCCATGCTTTGACAACCAATTCATATTGTTGATCGTGTATGAGTCTTGAAGTATCCCAGGTCGTATACCATGCTCCGTTTTGGGCGAAAGTAGTGACAGGGTCCGGGCCATTATTGATTTCGTTTCCACTTGCTAAATCAAAGATTGAAATTTCAACTCGAGTCACCAAACCATCGTTATCCAAAGCCACACCTTGAATCAATTGAGTTTCACTGGCACGGAGAATATCGGAATTCAATGGATCACTCAGTTGAACAAATGGAATTGCGTTATCCGTGTTCACGGTAATTGATAGACTTTCATAGGTACAATCCATCCAACCGGTCTTAATGTTACAGAAGTCACTATCAGATGCCCAAATGCGGAAATCATAATCTCCGGTTTGTAATTCTTGGAACATCCAATCATATGCCCAAGCAGTTGAACCGGGGATGTTAAAATTCGCAGTGTAAGCATTTGGTCCGCTAATACTAAACCAAATCGAGTTGATATCACTGCCCCATGTTCCTGAATAAGGGTCACTGGCAGTTCCTACGAATGTTACCTTACCATTGTCATGGGTGGATCCTGTAGTAGGTGAATTAACCAAAATACTTGGAGCAACGAGATTGAGTTTGTACTTCCGAACTTCCACAGGAGAGTAATCTAATCCGTCATACGAACGAACACGGAAAGTTACATCGCCTTCACCTTCTGGGTGGGATGACATTTCCCAATCAAAGTTCCAAACTTTGAAGGGATGGTTTGATTTTGAGATCATGTCACCAGCACCTGATGCATCAATTGCAGAATACCAATCAGTAGTACCTGGTGGCTGGACCTCAACACGCTTAATGAGACCAAATTGATTTTGATACGCCACATTATCGACAGGATAAGGTCCAGATATGCCGTCCCATGCAGAACCTGTTAACGTAACAGTTGTTGCAAATGAGAATCCATCGTTTTGCGTGACGGTAACGCTCGGTTTGAGATTATCAAGGTTAATCACATCATCAATCGAGCCACTGAGGACAAAGTCAAATTCCTTCTGACCTTTACCAAACATGTATGCTTCTACAGAGTAAAACGGCAATTCACGGCCATTGGTACAATCGGAATCATCGCCATCGACTTTTGTATCTCCATCATTATCATAGCCGTCTGCACATGAATTCTCATCGAGGTAGAGAGCTGGTGTAATACCTGGAACTCGCACATTTGTTTCTCCGACCAAATGATTCCAATTTCGGTCAAGTAAGAAATCGGAAGGAAGGGAGACTTCAGGTGTAAATCCAAAAGCATCTGTCGTAAGGGTGTAGAGCGGCAAACCAGTAGCGTCACGAATAATAACAGTTGCATCAACAACGTTGCTGTTCTTTGCTTTGACTTGGTAGCGCACTAGTTCACCCTCTCTAACTTGACTTCCCCAAGCGGAGTTTTGATTCTGAACGTGGATCTTGGATGAATCGAAATTCTGTAAATTTGCATAAGAGAACACTGTGGAGTTCTGTATGACTTCAAGGGCCATTGGCATATAGGCCGGGGGCATAATTGCAGTCGTTGGAACTAAAAGACATTCTGCGAGAATATAAGGGCATTCTGGGCTGAGCCAACTCAGTTGCACGGGATACAATTCATTACCACCAGCATCCGGGATGAATTCCGATTGAACAATCACTCGTGATTCAGTGATGTTGTAGACTTGAGATGCATTGGTATATGCATTACCAGAGAAGTATGCAATAGAACCATACTTGTTGCCAGCGTTATCATCATAATGGGAAATATTTGCTCCGAATCCGGAAACTTCCATTGTGTTTCTTTGAGCATTGACGATGCCCCCTTTGATTCGTATTCCATCGCCACCATTGGTGGTCACTGTGTTATCCAAGAGTGTCGCAGATGACATGAAAATATGTATTGCTGGACAAGCAAACTCTCCACCATACTTCTGAGAATTACAAACGCCATTATTGTCTGAGATTTGGTTGTTGGCGAAATATAATCGTGCAGCTGATGGTGTTGGAATCGAATTCCAACCACTTTCTCCAAAGTGGTATTCTCCTAATAATACTGCTTCAGCACCAGTACCTTGAATTGTATTATTTTCTGCACTCACATCCGATTCGCCGAAAATCCAAAACCCATTGAAGCCGGTAATTGGGCCAATCACGTTATTATTTGCAACGACAAAGGAATCACGAATACCGAATCCCGAACCCTTTTCAGCGCCAGAAATCGTGTTTCGATTTGCTTCAACAATTGCACCATCGTAAGCGGTTATCCCTGCACCTTCTGCGGTTGTAATGGTGTTATCATTAAGATAGAGAGTGTGAGTGATTGTTCCGGTGACTTTGTGAGAATTCGTGTCAATACCATTACATTTGACATCCAAGGTAGAATTGGTTAATGATCCGGAACTATCTTCCAGATACACTCCCTGTGCATTTTCGCTGATGTCAAGACCTGAAAGGTCAATATACGAACTTTCTATGTAAATCATACTTTGTGCGCTGTCACATGATGGTTCAGTGGTACCAGTAAATACAGAATCACTAATCTTCATTGTCCCAAGAATCCCAGCACCTGCACCGTAAGCTCGAACTGCTGCTGCATCAAATCCATTCCCATCAATACCGAGAGTAAATGTAGAATCAGTAATCGTCGGAGATGCTAAATCAAGGGCGATAATGTTTGAAGTATTGATGTCCTGGAAGGAAAGACCAGTAGCGGTTGTAGATGAACCATCAAAAACCAATACCCCGTATTGCTTACCACTGACTTGGTTAGAATCTACTGGAATTCCGTATGCATTTTCGAAGTGAGCATACTTGATTGAAGTGATAGCCTGATCAATAGTCGACCGAATAATCATTCCAGAACCACAGGCTGTGTCGGTGTTCCAATTTGGGTTATTGCTGTTATTTGAATAGCATCGTCCATTGATGGTATAATCAGTGGGGGTCGACCAAACAAATCTTGCCTGGTTACCAGCAGAACCGGAACTTGCACCACATGAACTGTCTGCGACACAAATCGCACCTTCGACATCGAGATAGATTCCGTATGGAATGTTAATTGTAGTTCCAGCATTGACAATAAGTTTTGCACCTTCTGCAACGATAACATCACCGTCAAGGTTCATTGTGCCAGTCCAAGTTTCAACACCGGAAATGGTACCCGATTTCGTTTCGTTCACCGCTGATACCGTTGGTATGGTAATCAATCCAGTTAAGATGGAAAGCAACAGGAGTGCTACCAACGATATGCTTTTGTGTGATGTTGTGTACTTCAAAATAGACACCTCTTCCTTACCCCCACTCCCACCTCGAATATAATACTGCGCCTCTATTGCCACTTTCACAATATCAATCACCGCCTATTGTATCACAACATCTACCCCGAATGTATCAAAGTACCACTAAAGTATCACCCTTAACCGGATGTGTGAGTGAAAAAACCCTAATTATGCACTTAGGTGCCTCTACTCAATTTGAAGCACGTGTTAACTTTAACACGAAGGAATCTGAAGAGCCAAATCCTGATACCAATCAAATGCTTGAAGTTGCCCGTATCCCCAATGGTCGTCATGAACTACAGAGTCATCATATTTGAGTGAGGAATTCATCAATGAAATTTTCACTTGATCAATACATTCACCACTTGAGGATGATGTAGGTTTGTACTCAGGAAACGCTTCGAGAAGCAACGATAATGCCCCAGTGACGAAAACAGTTGAATCAGAAGTACCACTGCTCGAATACCAACTATCACCCAGACCTGTGCTCATGATATTTTCACCGGGTGCAATGATTTCGGGTTTCATGTGTGGATTTAGTCGCAGAGTTCCATCGGACCGAACTTGTGAGCCTGCAGAAGAATTTACCCATACGGTCTGTTCTTGGGTTGAAGCTCCAACGGTAATCACACGAGCAACATTGCCTGGAATAGACACTAAACCATCGTCAGAACCACCACCATCGTTACCTGCAGCAGCGACAACAAAGATTCCGGAATCAACCGCTCGACGAACTGCAGAAACACTCGTTCCTTCAGTATGCATTTCGATGTTTTGCTCACCACCAAGTGAAAGAGAAATGATATCTGCTTTGAATTCATCTTGACACCATGAAATTGCATCGGCCACAGTTTGCTCTGAACCACTGTTCATGTCATCATCATCTGCGCCTAAAGCTGCTACCATAGCCAAAGTGATGTTTGGAGCGATGCCTAATTGATGGCTCCCCGAAACAAGAATTCCAGCCATCAAGGTGCCATGGGCGATAAATCCGTAATCAACCGGTGTATTCGAACTGCCAATCATATCTTTGAACGTCACTTCGACTTCAGAAAAAGCAGGGTTACTCAAATCCAAACCAGTATCGACCATACATACCTTGACACCAGCACCCGTAAGTCCCAATTCTGAAAATTCATTCAATTGAGATTGTTCATTCGCCCATTCTGACTTTGGTAGTGGCAGTTCGATAAACAGCAGACCAGAATTCCATACGACTACCAGGATAATGACAAGGATTGCAAAGATTGCTCCATTGGTGACCAGGATTTTCTTTCGTCGCAATTGAGGCACAGGCACAGCATCTAGCGGTGCCCATCCCGTTACTTCAGCACGCCAGCCATCCTGGAAACCTACTACAGATGGGTCAATGGCGGAGAGAATGCGGGAATCATCGGGTTCCGGGAGCAATTCGAACTTCTCTAATCCCTTCACGGCTCCACCTCCATGCCACTACACCAACAAAGTTACTTGAGTAACTTTGGATATAATGTGTTGTATGATCTCAGAATCGAGATGTCGAAGACTTAGCACGAGCAGCACGAACTCCACCGAATATCACTAAAATGATAAATGCGACAATCGCCACAGTAAGCCAGATAGAATCTTCAGAATCTCCAGTGATGTAATATTCAATCGAGAAGTCAATAGTTTGATCTCCATCTTCAATTCCAATGTCTTGAGTCACTTGTGAACTATCTTCGCCAACAACTCGGACTGTGATCTCAAATCTGACATTACCTTTGGCATCATCAGCAAGTAAATCAAATTCAGCATTTGTCGTTCCATTTGGATTGAGGGTAATCGTCTGTTCACCAAGCGATTTACCATCGACGATATTTGCAGACACGATTACATCATCACTTCCTAAGAAACCGAGGTTTGTGACTGGAATCACGAGTTTACCAGCGGTGTCAGCAACGTTATCGGAAAGTGTCACAATAGCGCCTTGATCGATAAAGAGCACGATACTCGCCTTCGAAATTTCCACACTAAAGGAATCGGTAAAGATACCGTCTTCACTGGTCACTTTAACCGTCACAGTCTTACTACCTGAAACAAAATCCTCAGGTGCATGTGCAGTAAACAATTGAGAACGACTGTCGCCTTTTGCAATGTTTATGACTGAATTCATTGGAGTAACTTCCCAACCAGCCGGAATATCATCACCGAGTTCAATTGTAAACGAATCATCTCCGTTCCCGATGTTTTCGAGCATGAATCCGAATGTGCTACTGCCGCCGGAACCAATTCCAATTTCAGTGGCTTCATCACTGATTTTAAATCCATAGATTTGAGGAACTTGAACTGTCACTGCAATTTCACTCGATGGTGTCGAGTCCGTTATCAAACGCACCTTGAGCGAATGAGGGTCTTGCAAATGCCAAGCTTCTGACTGATTTGCTGTAAGGATACGAACTCGAAGCACTGTTGAAGATTCAACACTGGTATCATTCGAATTATTCCCTATTCCGAGCGAAATTTCATGTGACTCGATAAATGCAGAGCCATTCCAGAATTCGATATTCCAATCCGCCTCGTCTGGTGCGATACCGATTTGCCCGAGAACATCAAACACTTGCACTGTTTCAGTACCATCGTAATTGATATTCAAATCAAATTCTATTCCCTTGTAACCTTCATTTTCGACAATTGCTAAGAATCCAAGATTTGAATCCTCAACTGCTGTTGCGTTTACCATGCTACCTTCGACAAATGTGATCGTGGTATCGGAGTTGATAGTACGTGTGTATGAAAGAACAACCGGAGAGCGACCTTCTGCAACTTGAGTCACTGAACCGCCGATGTATCCCATCTCAAGGCTCAAATCATGTTGAAGAGTGATGAAGGAGGAATCCATTTCGATTACTTCAGCGGGCATGAGGATACTAATGCTGCCATTGCTTCCTACCATCATGTCCCACTCGATATCAGAACCGATAGCGAAAGTAACGAATGCCGTTTCATTGAGCATTGCTGAGCCATTAATATCCGAAGAACCTGCGTGATGTTCAATCAGTCCGATGTCTGTCCATGTTGTAGTTAGATCAATCCATCCACCAAGAGACATTTCAAGATCGAGAGTTGCTCCGTCGGAAATACTTGCATCGAGTAAGCCAATTGCGACACCGCCACCGTTTACTTCTGCATTTGCTTCGGTTACGACAACAACCCATTCACCAGGTGCAATGACTGCAGACCAAGTGAGTTGATCATTGGAAAACTCCGGTATAATTGTTTGTGATTCTCCTGCCATTCCACTGGTCGGGTAAAGAACAACGGTTGAACCATTCAATCGGTTCGCATCGTTAATATCAGTTACATTACCAGAAACAGTAACATTTCCTGCTGTCATTTCAATGTCGTATGATTCTGGTTCTGAGTAAACAGGATAAGCGCTCGTATTCGATACATTGTAGACTTCAGTACTGAAACCTTCCTTGCTTACTGAAACTTGATATTCATCTTGGATTGGGACAAAGAGAGACCAAACTCCATATTCATCAGTTGTAACGTTTGTACTAATTTCGGAATGATTCATACCAATAATTGTCACCGTAGTGTTGAATACACCCTCGGTTCCATCAGGAAGATTATCGTCATTAAGGTCCCAGAAGACCTTTCCACCAATTTCAACTTCAAGAACCGCTGAAATTATTCCAATGTTGACGATACCATCAACTGCCGAAGCAGTCGTGAATGGTGACGAAGAGGTGTCAAGAGTCCAGTGATGCTTATCCGTGGATGTGTCATTGAGGAACAAACTCCAGTTCCCTGGCATTAATGTCTCACTGATATTTCCATTCAAATCAGATTTAGAAAGTGTAACATTACCAAATCCATCATGACTGACAAGGGTTACACGAATCCCAGACATATTCGTTTCTGTGTTAAACTCTTGAAGTTGGAACTTCACTTCAATAACATCAAAGGAGGTCAAATTCAAGCCGATTCGGGTCGATGAATCATTGTCAACTGTGAACGGGTAACGAAGCGTTTCAGTGCTGTCGTTATCGGACAAGAATGGGGCGATAATAGCGACCCAATCACCTGCAGGAACATAGGAGGCGAAACTACCGTTGGCATCAGATGCCATATTGAACCACAAATCATCTGCTTCATTTCTGAGCAAGAATTGCTTTTCAACAGCTCCACCACTTAAGTTTGTGAGTTCTCCAGTTACCAAGTAGTCGTTACGTAGAGGGAATGCCAATGCTTCTTCATACGCATCAAGTCCAACCATAATTGGATCAAAGGTAACTGCTCCAACGAGTTGATAATCCGATGCATTCTCATCTGCTGCTTCTGTTGCGTTGAATTGGAGACTGTAAAGTCCAGGCTCAAGCACTACAGTAATGTTGCCCGCAGAGGAATAGTCAGCGGCTGTGTAATTGTGCTGTTGACCATGGTTATTGAAAGGCATGAGGGTGAATGAAGGACTCATTGCGGTTCCATTTGCAAAGATACCATCAGCGCCAGCATCCATAAAGAGATTCAACTCGATAGTGAGATAATCTGGGTGAACAAACAATTCAAGCGGACTCAGAAGTGTGTCCACCTCTGTGGTAATATTGTAATTGTCGATGTTGGTCGAGTTCAATGCAGCATCATCAATAGTGAAGTCCCATATACCTACTTGTAAGTCAAATGAGAACTCCCCAGAGTCCGAAATAGTAGTTCTCCATTCAAGACCATCTGTATTCGTGGCTACAACAGTTTGGGCATTATAGCCTGGAACAAGTCCATCCCAAAGTGAAGAGTTATCGTAAAGGTACACGAATCCATTGGCATAAATAGTTGGTTCAAGATACTTGAGTCCAAGATCAAGTTCTGCATCACCGGTAAGTTCAATCAATTGACCGCTGGACATTTGTGAAGCAATGCTGAACAAAGTCATGTGGAAATCATGACCACTCGGCAAACGAATACTGTAGTTTCCATCGGTGTCAACTGTAGTTGTGAAGGATAATTCATTCGCGACAAAGTCAATTTCAAGTCCGGTAGCAGGCTGGCTTTCGAAAAGTTTCAGTTCGTCATTTTGAGCAAACCAATCAGAATAGGTGAAGTCTTCGGAGTCCAATAGACCGCCATCTATGGCACGGATACTACCATTGACCCATGTTCCAATTGCATAAGCACTCGTGATTGAGATATCTTCTGATTCGAGTTCGACATGGTCAAACAAAATGTAATCTTCTCCAGTTTCATCGGAAATCATGTAGGAACCCATCGGCAATTCAATGTAAACAAGTCCATTATCGTCAGAAGTTGAGTTGAGCGGACCAAACAACGGGTCGGTGTTGGTGAAGGTCACGATACGTCCTGAAACATCAGCGTATGCTTCTTGTGTGAGAGGGTCGACCGGGGAAGTGAGTTGTAAAGAAATATCATGCATCTCAGGGACTCCCATAACCAACGAAAAGTTTTCTGATGCGCCTCGAACAATAATCGTTTGATTCAATTCATACCATCCATCGTTGTCTATGTCTACTCGGTAATAGTACTCACCTGCTGTAAGAGGTCCGTATGAAAAGTTACCATTTTCATCAGTGATGATTTCAATGACTTCATCAAGACCCAAATCGATATCGATCAATTCAAACGTTTCATTTGAGAAAGGCTGGTCAAAGAAATCAGCCAGTGTATCTTCAAAAACTGAACCTGGCATAGTCATTGCCAAATCATATGAAGGAGAGATTTCAACATTCACTGGGTCCGGTAAAAGAACTTCCTTACCATTGTCCAATTGAGCAATCATATTGTACACACCTGGAATTAGCCCTGTGACATAGAATGAACCTGCCTGAACCATTGGTCCAGAGAAATCACCGGGACCGACAAACAGTCCTGTACCATTGAGTGTTCCTGTTCCTTCAAAAGAACCGGTGGCCTCAAACGAGTCTCCAATGTGTTCAGTGATTAGGGTAGAAGTCCCGTCAGAAGTAAGACGGCCATTGGCTTCTACTTCTCCATCGAGAAGATAGACCGTTGGCGAGGTAGAGTCATCCAGAATACAGAGTGATTCGTTCTCAGGCATTGGAGCTGTTTCGTTATCGATACATGCTACGGTACTTTGGTTCAAAACCCAATTTGAAACAAGGGTTCCCTTGCCGTTCCAGGTTCCGTTACTCGTGTAGACTCTGCTGTCAGTAATAGAACGTGTAAACGTTCCAGTAAAGTCATCTGCAAAGGCCACACCTTCACTTTCAAAGGTTCCATTTTCAGTGAAGGTTACTTCACCAGTTCCCTGAAGGATACGAGTGTCAGTTGACGAGAACGAACCATTGGTTGTTGTCAAGGTATAGTTTTCAGTCATCGACCAGATATTACGCAAGATGAAATCAGTACTGACCAAAGCATCACCCTCAAAGGATTCGTGACCGGTCCATGTTACTTGGCCCGAAACACCACTGCTTTGAACAGCGATATCGAATGGGTTTACGGCTACAGCATCATCGTTTCGATCTGCTTGGTCCGCAGTAACGTTAAGTTGAGATTCTCCAAGCCAGCTCATATTCGCAACTTCACCAAGGATTGCGGTGATGTCATTGGTTTGACGGTCATCATTTGTCTCCATGAGAATGTCACCGAGACCTTGTGAGAAACTACCTGAACGGATGTTATCTTGGGCTGTTATTGGGTTGTAATCACCCGCATATGCACTGACGCGGATTCGACCAGCAGGAGCTTTAAACGACCAATTGCCATTTTCATCAGCATCTGTGAAACCGATTGGAATCCAATAGGTATCAGGGTCGAGGTCTTCGACACCTTCACCAGAGAAGGCGTCACGTTCAATCAGCAATCGAACGCCAGGTAGGCCTTGGCCATTGTCACTCATGGTGACTTGACCGGAAATTTCTGCTCCAGAGTAATACTTGAGTATTTTGACAAGTGTATTTGTTGACGAGATACTGCTTTCTTGCTGCTCAGGAGTCACCGAACTATTGGCTTCAGGTGAATACCAATTGGAGATGACAAAGTGATTTTGCATGGCACCGGGTAGTGGAAGAGCTTGGGTTAGAATACTTCCTGGGCTACCTGATTGACCGAAATGTTGTGCAGGTTGAGGGTTCGACGAGCCTGAATCAAGACCAAGTGTTGAGGCCCCATATCCGACATAGGTTCGTGCAAGCATTGTATCGAAGAAGGCTGAGTTGTGATCTACTCGGACATCTTCAACTTGTAATGGGTCAATATCTGCACCCGATTGTTGGTTAAGGAAATCTTCGGTAATCGCTTGATCAACTTCTGCACGAGTCATCTCATCAGGGAAATCGCCACGCATAGTTTCGTACACTTCATTCATGTAAGTAGAAATGTCTTGTCCACTCAAAATGGTAGGTGCACCGAAAATACCCATCGGTTGTCCTTGGTTATAATTCATGTCTTGAGTATAACGTCCAGCACGAGGATACAATCGGTTATCAATTGCAAAGTATCGAATTTCATGGTCACGTTTAATCATATCCCCTGGGGCGCCGTCGTAATCTTGAACTGAATAATATCCTTCAAGATTGATCAAGTCATCATATAGGTCAATGATTTGTCCGTCGTTGAGACTGAGTGCTAGTAATTGAACAGTCAAGGAAAGACCTGTATTTTTACGATGAATGTGAGTTGCAACGGAATCGTATTCTTCAATAAGGTCGGCAGTGTACCAGTAATCTCCAACTATGTAATGGGTGGTCACATAGACATTGTCAGCACCTGTACGGATGTTGTTTGTGAAAGTACGGTTCGCTTCGGACTGTTCAGACCAATCTCCATCGACACATGTTGGCGATAGGGCTTCGGTACAGAGCATGCGTTCTCCATCTTCGTAAATACGCCAATATTGGGATGAATCATCAAACACGCCTTCGATTTGATGGTGGCCAACGGCCATCACGATATTGTCATTCGTTTGGAACGCTTCGAAACTACTTAATTTTGTCAAAGCAATCATTTCATCATAGTTAGGATTGGTAGAAATGTCAGTGAAGAGGTCCATTT
>Ga0308019_10001004_pt1 | contig 17459 bp, 17 predicted proteins | sample Neamet284_FD_203135 | JGI IMG/M metagenome (GOLD analysis project Ga0308019, IMG submission 203135) | Marine microbial communities from water near the shore, Antarctic Ocean - #284 | ecosystem: Environmental > Aquatic > Marine > Unclassified | place: Southern Ocean | collected 2014-10-01 | reverse complement strand
GGTAATTGTATAATTTCAAAGTTTTATTAATAAATATCAAATATGTATCATATTGCAATGTAGTATTTCAGAATGTAAAGAAAAAGCCATACAAACAGTACAAATTAGTTTTAAAGAAACTAGAAATTTATGTAAAAATCATTATAAATTATTTAAAAATAAGGATGAAACACACATTCCAACTTTTTCTAAAGCATCAAAATTTTAGAATAAATGCATGGTGGAATTTAATTACGGGGAATTTTTTTAGAATATTATGAATAAAGCAATAGTGCTTGGAGGTTCAAGAGGAATAGGAAAAGCAATAGCAGAATCACTAAAATCCATAGGAATTGATGTTTTTGCAGCTTCCAAAAAAGATATTGATACATCAAATTTAGATAGTGTTAAAAAATTTCTAGAAAAACATACTCAAACAGATATTCTTATTCTAAATACTGGCGGTCCTCCTGCAAAGCAATTTTCAGCAATTTCTGAAAAAGAGTGGAAATTATATCATGATCAACTATTCCTTGGATTTTGTACAATTTTACAAAATATTAAAATAAATAATGGAGGATATATTTTTCTAATTAGTTCAGGAGTAATTAAGGAACCAAGTTCAAATTTAATAATTTCATGTGCATATCGTGCAGCATTTAGTGAAGTTTTTAAAATATTAAGTAAAGAATATGCTGAAAAAAATATTAGTTGTGTTAACATTGCACCAGGCCCCATCAATACAGATAGAGTTCAAGAATTAATAGAAAATGTAAAAGAATTTGAAAAAACATTACCTATGAAACGATTAGGAGAGCCTGAAGAAATTGGAAATTTTGTTAAAGCAATAATTGAAAACAATATCAAATATCTTTCAGGTGTTACAATAAATTTTGATGGTGCAAATTCTAACTATATTTTTTAAAAATTATTTTTTAAATTCAACATTTGGTGTGTCAGGATGACCGGCAATAGCAATTAATCCACCATCACGAAGTTGTTGAAGTAATTGCATGACTTCTTTTTCAACTTGATTTCTTTGTAATCCTGTTTGTTGTGCAAATACTTCTACTAAATCTGTAACTTTACGTTCTCCATTGCAGGATTTCCAAAAGTCTACAATTGCTTGATTCACCATAAATCCTTGTTCATGTTCATTAGCTAAAACCATAGAACCATCATCCTGTTGAACTAGTTTTCCAACTCCTTGAGGTAATGCAGTTTCATAATTAATTGGTGCAGGAGTATTCAAACCAGCAGCACCCATTTCCTTAATTTTGAGTTTTCCTTCTTCAGTCATTTTATCCATTGACCATGCTGGTTCCCACACAATTTCAATATTGACGTTATTTACTCCAGGAACCTTTTTAGCAAATCTTGTTGCATCTGCAACTAGAGTTTCATGTAAAGGACAGCCTTGTGTAGTCATTGTCATTTTAATATCAACATCATTATTTTCTTTAACATCAATTCCATAGATTAAACCCATTTCTACAATATTCAGAGGAACTTCAGGATCCATACATAGTTTTAATGAATCCTCAATTGATTGTGCAGAAACTGTACTCATATTCTATACAACAGATTAAAAAACAATAAAAACTTTGTATTAATTAGCTTGGAATAATTTTTTGATAGATTCTTCAAAGGGAGCTGTAGCCACACCTTTTTCAGTAATAATTCCTGCAATTAATTCAGGAGGAGTCATGTCAAATGCGGGATTAATAACACCGATACCATCAGGTGCAGTCTTTTTATCACCAATTCCAGTAACTTCAGATCCATCCCTCATTTCAATAATTACATCTTCTGCTTTAGTTTCCATATCAATAGTAGATAGTGGTGCTGCAACATAAAATGGAATTCCGTGTTGCTTTGCCATTGTTGCTACTTGATAAGTACCAATTTTATTAAAAACATGACCAGTTTTTACAATTCTATCAGCACCTACTACAACTTTGTTTACTAATCCATTTGCCATAGAATATCCAACTGCAGTATCAGGAATTAAACTAACATCAAATCCATCATGTTTTAATTCAAAAGCTGTTAATCTAGAACCTTGTTGAATTGGTCTTGTTTCAGTAGCAATTACTTTAACATTCTTTCCACTTTCTCTAGTTGCACGAATAACACCTAACGCAGTTCCATATGCTACAGTAGCTAAAGCACCAGCATTACAGTGAGTCATTATGGTGTCATTATTATCAAAAAGAACTGAACCATTCTTTCCCATAGCTTTGTTAATTTCAATATCTTCATCAGCCATTTTCTTAGCAGTAGAAATTACTAGTTCTCTAATTTGTTCGGCTGTTTCTCCAGTCTTTGCAATATTCATAATTTTTTCTAATCCCCAACCTAAATTTACAGCAGTAGGTCTAGTTGCAAAAAGAATTTTTCTGGCATCTTCTAAGTCTGATAATAATTCTTGTTTTGTTGTTGCTTTACTTTGTAAGGCAGCCAATCCCAATCCAAAAGCACCAGATACTCCAATTGCAGGTGCACCTCTTACTATCAAAGTTTTGATAGCATTTGCAACTTGATTAAAATCACCATATTCTACAAAAATTAATTCATTAGGAAGCTTTGTTTGTTCAATCATTATTACTTTATTATTTTTCCACTCTACAGTTCGTAATCCAGTAACATTTTGCATGTAATAATAAAGAATTTAGGTTTTTAAAAACCAATAGGTAAGTGATAGTGTAGATAGATATTTTATTGTATATATTAAATTAAAAACATTGGATATTGCTACTTTGGAAAAATACGATTCACAAAAGATGTATAAAATTTATGATAAATGGCCAGATATTGCACGTGAATCATTTGAACTAGAACAAGAATCCATAGATTTTCAAAATATAGATCATATTGTTTTTGTAGGTATGGGAGGATCTGGAGCAATTGGGGATCTATTTTCTTCAATATTAGCAAAAAGTAATATCCACATATCTCTAGTTAAGGGATATCTGTTACCAAAAACTGTAGATAAAAATACACTGATAATTGTCACAAGTGTATCTGGAAATACAGAGGAGTCTTTAACTGTATTAAGTTCTGCAAAAAAAATAGTTTGTAATCTAATTGCATTTTCATCAGGAGGTAAAATGAAACAATTTTGTGAAAATAATCAAATTATATTTAGACAAATTCCAATTTTACATTCTCCAAGAACGTCTCTTATCAATTTTACATATACAATTCTAAAAATATTAAATTCAATACTTCCAATTGAAAAAAAAGACATTATAGAATCATTAGATCAATTAGAAATAATAAGAGAGCAAATTGGTTCTCATAATTTATCTAATTCAAATCCAGCAATTAATTTGGCTAAATGGATATCTGGAATTCCTAATGTATATTATCCACACGGTTTAGAATCAGCTGCAATAAGATTCAAATCATCATTACAAGAAAATTCAAAAACACATGTGATTATAGAAGATATTATAGAAACGTGTCATAATGGAATAGTAGCATGGGAAAAATCATCAGAAATTCAACCTATTCTGTTACAAGGACAAGATGATTACATAAAAACAAAAGAGAGATTTAGCATAATCAAAGATTTGTTTACAAAAAATAATATAGATTTTAAAGAAGTTAATTCTGTTTCAGGAAATATACTAACAAAAATTATTTGTCTTATTTACATACTTGATTATACAACAATATACAAAGCAGTTTTATCAAAAATAGATCCTTCACCAGTTTCATCCATAGATTATATAAAAAGTAGATTAAGTGAATGACTAACTAATATTGAAATATTTTATTTCATTTTTTTTTCAACAATAATTCGATATGGAATATAATCTGTAGATGAATATTCAGAATTAAAATATTCTAAAAATATACTATCTTCTAATGCAGTTAAAAGATGAGCTATATTATGCTCTACAGATATAGTAATTGGAGCAGATAAAATACGAATTTTTTCTGAATTTGTGGCAATATTAAATTCAGTAAATTCAATTTTACCTTGCAATAATATATGATCACTTTTAAATTTATGATAGTGACCACCACGTGAAAATCCTTTTTTTGTTTTAACAAAATGAAGGGAAGATTTTCCAAAAGAACAAAATAGAATAATACCTCTAACATCACTAAAAGATTTTTTAAATTCTAATTTCATTTAATTACAAACTAATGATAATCATAGTTGATAATAATATTTCTCAAATAATATCAGTCTTTTTATTGATGAAAAAAAATTAAATAATATGATAATATGTGAAATTGGCCTAAATCATATGGGAAATATAAAATATGCTAATGAATACATAGAGAAAATAATAAAATCAAATGCTGATGGAATACTTTTTCACATAAGAGAAAAATCATTTTATGAAAAAAACCCTAAACTACTATTAACAGATAAATTTTATTCTGATGCAATTAAAAAAACTAAAAAAAATAATTTAAAATTTGGAATTACAATAGCAGATATAGATAAAATTGAATTTTGTGAAAAGATAGGTGTTGATTTTTATAAAATTTTTAGCCGAGATATTTTAGAAAAAGAATTAATTAAAAAAGTACTTTCTACTAAAAAAAATATTTTTGTATCTACTGGATTATCAAATTTAAAGGATATCAAAAAATTTGTTAATTTAATTAAAAATCATAAAAAACAATTTACGTTAATACATACTCAACTTGATAATAATATAGAAAAAGTGAATCTAAAAGCTATTACTCTTCTAAAAGAAAAATTTAAAATGAATGTTGGGTATGGTAATCATGCTAAAAATATTTTTATAATTTTTTTATCACTAGCATTAGATCCAACTGATTTAATTTTTTATGTTAAAGGAAGTAGATATAAAAAACATATTGATGATGAACATGCAATAAAATTAAATGAATTAAAAACAATGATTGAAAATATAAAAGAACTTCCAAAAGGGTTGGGAGAAAAGAGAAAATATCGAAGTGAATCAAAAATAAAATAAGAAGTTATTTAACATATTTTTTATATTTTAACTTTACATTAGAATTAATTTCAATGATTTTTTTATTTGAGTCCAAAAAATTAATAATTTTTTCAAGAGGCATAGGTTTCCCATTTTTACCAATTCCTTCATCAATTAAACGCGCAACCCATAAATCCTGAGGAGTATCGACTGTAAGTCTAAGTTCAGATCTATGAAGTGATTTTTTTGGCTCCATACGATTAATAGAAAAAATTTTAGGATTTTCATAAAAATACATAGTGGAATATTCACTTCGATGTTTTTTCTTTCCTAGTTTATGAGCAAGTTCTAAACAATCAACATTTACTAATTCATATGAAGAACCTAATGGGAGTTGGCCATAAAAGGAGAGGTCAAAATTTCCTTTTAGATGATTTTTAATTAATGAATCAATTCCCTCCCAAAAAATAAATGGGTTTTCAGCAGTGACTCTAAATAAAATATCTGCATTCACATAATGTGCGCCGGTTATCAGTCTTCCTAAAACATCAATTTCATCCCCAAATACAAATTTTATATTATTTTTTTTTGCTACTTCAACAAATAATTCTCTACCAATACTTTCACTTATTGCTAAAACAATTTCATTTATCAATGATGATTTTTTTAATTGTTTAATTAATAATTCTAAAATAGTAAATTTACCAACATATTGTAATGGTTTTGCCAATAATCGTGTAGAATTAATTCTACATGGTAAAACAGCTGCAATATTATATTTTTTATTTTGTTTATTTACTTTAGACATTATTAATTAAATAATTACAAATCTTCTTTATTAATAATTTGATAAGCATCAAATTTCTTTTTAGATTTTTTCCCTAAAAGGGATACATATTTTGTTGCAGATATTCCCAGTGCAGGTCTTAATACCATCAAATTATTTCGAGAAAAGTTTTCACCTTTCTCAATTGGTTTAACAGTCCAAATGCCCCTTCTTTGAATAATTCTAGTCTCATGTTCAATTTTTTCTACTTGTTTGATACCATTTCCTAATGCTTTTTCTAATAATCTAATATTTTTCACCATATCTGCAAATGATTTTGGATCCATTGAATGATTATGATCAGGCCCCAACCTAGCAGGATCATCAGTAAAATGCTTTTCAATGATTTTAGCACCTAATGCCACACTTCCTAAAGAAACAAGAGAGCCAGGAGAATGATCAGAATATCCTACATTTAATTGAAATTTTTTTCTTAATGTTTTTAGTACTAATAAATTTGCAGACTCTATAGAAGACGGGTACTGTGTTACAGAATGCAATAAAATAATTTGGTTATTTCCCGTAGATTTAATTATTTTGACAGCATTTTCAACTTCTTTCATTGTGCTTGCACCAGTAGCTAAAATTATAGGTCTTTTTTTTAATGCAATATACTTTAACAATTCAAGATAAGTAATATCACCAGAACCAATTTTAATTGCGACAGGATTTAATTTATCTAACATATCAACAGCTTCAAAATCCCAAGGACTAGTAAAGAAATGAATATCTATTTTTTTACAAAATTTATTTAATTCATCATGCCATTTTCTAGGAAATTCAGCTTTTTTGTAGGTATTCCATACAGAATTTTTCCACTTGCCTTGAAATGCAGTTTTTTTTTCAAAGCCATATTTAGAAATTAATTTTTCCGCAGTGAATGATTGAAATTTAACTGCATCTGCACCAGATGATTTAGCTAATTTAATTAATTTCTTAGCTCTAGTTAAACTACCATCAAAATTAGAACCAATCTCTGCAATAACATAACAATTTTGATTTTCTCCAACGGATTTATTTTTAAGTTTTATAGGCTTAATTTTCAACGAATTACTTTTTTTTATTAATGTATTAAGTTTTTCTTAAATAAAAAATAAAAATTCAATTTGAAGATTTTTGCATTAATTTCTTTAAAGAAATATCTACAGGAATAATTTTTGTTCTAAGTAAATTTTTAGCTTTTGTATTTGACAATGATGTGTTGTTAGGACGCGGTGTCATAGAAAGATAATTCCTTGAACCCCTATGAACTAATTTGGAATCAAGATTGAAGGCTTTAGCAACATATAATGCAAATTGATATTTACTGATTATTTCATTAGATGATAAATTAATTATTCCCGTAAATTTAATATTGATTAATTCAATAATCATTTGAGTTAAATTTGTTATTTCTAATGGATTCCAAAATACATCATCAAATCCAACAAATACTTTTTTTTCAGAAAGTGTTTTAAGAATTGAATTTAAAATAAATTTTCCATTATTATTTATACCAAAAAAATTAGTTCTAATAATTATATAATTTGACAAATTTTCAATGATAATCTGTTCGCCCAATACTTTAGATTTATTATAAATATTAATTGGATTAGGCACATTTTTTTCTGAATACAGTGAGTCTTTACCATCAAAAACAGAATCTGTAGAAATATGAATTAATTTAATATTATATTTTTTGCAAACCATAGCAAGGTTTTTTGGTCCAAAAGAATTTATTGAAAATGCAATTTCACTATGAGATTCAAGATAATCAATATTGGTTGTTGCTGCACAGTTAACTATTATATTAGGTTTGAAAGAACGTATTGATTTTTCTATTGTATCTAAATCAGTTATATCTAAAAAAAATCTATTTCCGTTAAAATTTTTAGATGTTGTACCAACAACTGAAATATCATTTTCCTTTAATTGATCAACAAGGATTTGTCCTAGAAAACCTACTCCTATAACTAAAATTTTATCTTTCAATTATATATTTTCTAAACCTATATTATTTATCATTAATCAATTTAATAAAGAAATAATGAAAGGATTTTTTAACGAAAAAAAATATTTTAATAGAAATGAAAAAAATTATCTACTACATTAGTGATCATGGAAAAGGTCACACTACAAGATCTATTGCAGTAATTAGAGAATTAAAAAAATTGGATATTGAAGTCACAATTAGAAATTCAAATTCTCAAGCATTTATTAATGAATCACTACCAGGAACCAAAGTAATTGAAGGAATAACAGATGTTGGACCTTCAATAAATAAAAATGGAATTTCAATTGATGAAAAAAAATCAAATAAAAATATTACAAATTGGATAGAGACAGTTGAGGAGGTATCGAATAGAGAATCTATTTTAATTAAAAAAATAAATCCTAATTTAATAATAAGTGATATTTCAGTTATGCCATTATTAGCAAGTCATAAAAATAAAATTCCTGCAATAACAATTTCTAATTTTTCTTGGTACGATGTACTAAAATTTTTACCAAAAAATTCATTAAATAAATTATATCAATATTATGATTTTTCAGATTTACATATTCAATTACCACTATCTACGGAATTAAATCATTTTAAAAGAAAAAAGTCTGTAGGGTTTGTTGCTAGAAAGCAGATTACAAGTTCAATAAATTTGAGAAAGAGTTTAGGAATAAAAAAAGAAGATTCAATGGTTTTGATTGCTCTTGGTAATTCAAAAGAATTAAAATTTAAAAGCGATAATAACTTTAAATTTCTTTCAATAAATTCAAAAATAAATAATCAAAATAATTTAATTGATGTTACAAATTGGATAGAAGGACAAGATTTGATTGCTGCTGCAGATCTTGTTATATGTAAATGTGGTTATGGATTTATTTCTGAATGTTTAACTAATTCTACACCATTTTTTTATGTATATAGTGAAAATCATTTGGAACAAAGAGAAATGTCTCAAAAATTAAAAAAAATGGGAATAAAAAATCAAATTTCAGGTAATGAAATTAATGATTTAAATTTTACAAAAGAATTCATGAGTGATTTACCAGATTCGGTTTCTAAAAATAATGATACTAAAGATACAATAGCAGTGATAAAAGAATATTTATAAAAAATAATTTTGTTGAATCATAAAATTATTTGCTAAAGATTTTTTAGATTTTGTAAAAATGTGTTTTCCCATTCACCATTAACATTATTCCACATTGAACCTCTAAATTTATTTGCTATTTTCCAAAATTCATTTGTATCAATTCCAATATAATCACAAAATTTTTTAATGTATTTCTCACTACATTGCCCATCATATTTAATCACAAGATCTATAGCTTCTTTTCTTGTTATTCGCCCATCACGTAAATCATAACACGAATGATCTAAGCATTGTCCAAATCCAAATTTTATAGATTTTAAAAGTTGATTTACTTGAATTAAATCAGAATCTAGTTGAGCATAAGAAACATACGTACCTATTGCAAACGGATCAAAATTTGAAGATCTTGTTTTAAAACCATTTTTCTTAGAAAAATTTGCATTATTATGATTAGACCAATCTTTTAGAAAATATTGTAACCAAATTGCTTTAAATCCTTTTTCAATAATTCTTTTTTTATTAAAATGAAACATAAAAAGATCTTTTTCTTCAACATTATCTACATCAAGATAATTATCCCATCCAGTAGACAAAGTATCAGACTCAGTAATTTTTAATGCATCAAAGCCTTTTCCTAAACCAGTTTTAGATGTACCCAAAGTTAATGCTGCATTTTCACCTTGAATAATTAATGGAATGTTAAATTCATCAGCTACAATATATGCAGATGAATATAATGAAAATTCAGTAACTTTTTGAGGATTAAGAAATTTATAAAAATCACGTTTGATAAGTTTCTTCATTAAGATAGGGTTAGGTCTTAAACTGATTACATCAAATCCCAAGTTTTTTAAATTTTGAATATTATGTTGTCCAATATCTGTAATGCCTTCAGGTTCACTATTTACTAAAAGACACCTAAGTCCAAGTTTGTCTCTAGCCGTTAAAGCTTGTAAAGTACTATCTTTTCCACCACTTACACCAATAACACAATCATAACTACTTTTTGTTACTTTTTTTGCCCAACAACATATTTTTTGTAATTCATTTTCTCGTTCATTCCAATCTATTTTTGATTTCTCTTCATTCCAAAGACATGCGCCACAGATACCATTCTCATCAAAAAATATCCCAGGTCGGGTATCGGGCTGAATACAGTTTTGGCAAATTCTCAATAGATTTCATAATTAAAATGAATATTTAAATTACATAATTCAAAAAAAATATTTTAAGCATTTTCTAAAAAATTCAAGAATTTCTTACTAGAAGAACCAATATTATCAAAATAATAATCTAAGAATTTCTCTCCATTTTTTACTAAAGTTTTTTTGTATAAATCATCAGAAAATAATTTTGTGAGTATATTTTCCAAGTTAGAGAGAGTTGTAATAGTTAAATAATTATTTTGAAAAATTTCAGGATATGAAGATTTATCATTCAATAAGACCAATATTACAGGTTTTTTGAGAATCATTGCTTCTAAAATAGCAGTACTCATATCAATACAAATTAAAACATCACATTTCTTTGCATATTCATAAAAACTTCCAGTTGTTTCAACAACAATATTTGAATTAATTTTATTCACAATTTTTTTTTCATTTGATATTGAACCATGATGTACCTTAATCAGTAAATTTTTGTTAATTTTTGTGGTTATTTTAGAAATGTATTTTATCATATCATCATATTCTATTTGAAATTTAATTGAGGATTCTTTTGTTTGATTTTTAAGGGTTTTAGGAGTTGTAGCCAATAACACATATTTTTTTTCTGGAATTTGTAAAGTATTTGAATCGTCAATCAATGTATCAAAGAAAGGACAACCTATAGAAACAATTTTTTCCTTAGATAAACCATGATTTTCTGAATCAATTTGTGTAAGTTTACCCCATACCAAAAAATTATCAGAATATTTTGGATAAACCCTTTGAAATTGATCAGATTTAAAATTGTAGTAATTTTGATTTTGAAGATCATCATAATATAATGCGTGTTGAAGAATACTAGTCTTAACTCCAAATTGTTTAGATAGATGAAGAATAATTAGATCTAAATGTCCACATTCTGAAGCAAGAACAACAGATGAAAACGAATATTTTTTGAATAATGATTTAATTTTTGAAATATTTTGAATTGAATTTTTATAATTATGAATAAACATTTTAAAAAAATCATTTTTAATAATACTCCAAAATGATAAATCGTCTAATGAGAAAAATGTATTAAAAAATTGTTCATTTTCTAATAAAATTTGTAATTTTTGGGACGTAAAATTATCTAGATCTAAAATCAATGAATTTTTACTTTTTGGGAGGGTGTCATTGTTTTCAATAAAACAACCAGATTTTTTTATTAAAGAAAATGTTAAATAATTCCAAAATGGTGGCGCAATAGTATCATACTTTACTAAATTTAATGAATAATTTGGTAATTCTTTAAAAAAATTTTTTAATCTTAATGTAGTAAAATTTACTAAAAGAATTGTAGGGTTTTCAGTATTTACTTTTTTAGGTAAGAAAAAAAATCTAGATACAGAGTAAAATAATTTGATTAAATTTTTTATTATAATATTTTGAGATGTTGTAGTTAAAGTAAATTTTCCAAATTTTATAGAAATATCATCTCCCGAAATTGAAGAAATATTATTATTATTATTTTTTAAAATGTCAAAATTTGATGAAAATAATTTTAATATCCTAACAAAATGTGGGGATGAAATAAAAAAAGAGTTTGTAAATTTTTGAGTAATTTTCTGTATTTCAAAGAATTGTTTTAAAATTGGAGATAGATAAAAGTTAAATTCTAAATAAAATAATTCGCCTAGATTAATTCCCTCATATTCAATTAAATTTGATATTTCAGATTCACTATACCAATTAGAAAATTTATAGGAAAGATCTTGAATATGGTCTAAATCATCATTATCCAAATAATCATCAGATAATTCATGAACAATATTATTTTCTAGTAAAAAATTATGAGATTCATAATCAAATACAATTATGGTTGGATTATGTTTGTCAATAATTTGATTGATTTCTTCTAATTTTGATGTAGAGTCACAAAAAACGACATAGTTTGAGTTTTTATTCACAATTTTTGTAATTAAAACAATACTAAATATTTCTTGTATTATTATGAAAACAAAGAATATTGTATTTATTATGATATGATAAATGAGGAAACTTATTGTAGGACATCCAAAAAAGATCTAATAATGTTTGAGGGTAAAAAAATCTTAATTACGGGTGGTACTGGTTCTTTAGGCACAGCATTAACAAAAAAATTACTTGAAACAAATGTAGAGACTATCAGAATTTTTAGTAGAGATGAATGGAAACAAGTCAAAATGCAGTCAGAGATTACGGATAAGAGATTAAGATTTTTCATAGGGGACGTGCGTGACAAGGACAGATTATCTCGTGCTTTAAAAGATGTCAATATAGTTATTCATGCTGCAGCATTAAAACAGATGCCAGTTGCAGAATACAATCCATTTGAAGCTGTAAAAACAAATGTTTTGGGTACTGAAAATTTGATAGAATCATGTATGGATAATAATGTAGAATTAGTTTTGGCTATAGGTACAGATAAAGCTGTATCTGCAGTTAACACATATGGTGCAACAAAATTTTTAATGGAAAGATTATTTATTTCAGCTAATTTCTTTAAAGGTAATCAAAAAATAAAATTTGTGTGTGTTAGATATGGAAATGTTTTAGGTAGCAGAGGTTCAATTGTTCCAGTGTTTGTAAATCAAATTAAAAAAGGGAAGAAGATCACAATTACTGATCCATCAATGACGAGATTTAACATTACCATGGAAGAAGCTCTAAATTTAATATTTAGAGCAATAAAAAATAGCAAAGGTGGAGAAATATTCATACCTAAACTTAAAGCTTACAAAGTTGGAGATATGAAAGATGCAATAGTAGAAGGATTAAACAGCAGTATAAAATCAGAAATTATTTCAATTAGACCAGGTGAAAAAATTCATGAATTTTTAATAAATACTGATGAATTACGTAATACCTTTGAGAATAATGAGGATTACATAGTAATTGATCAACAACTTCAAGATTCAAAATTTAATGAAGAAAATATTCTACCTCGAACTAAACTTAATCAAGCATATTCTTCAGATAAAGTTGATCTTTTAACAAAAGATGAATTAAAAGAGATATTAATTAAAAATAAAAATATTTAGGAAAAAAATGAAGGCAATAATTCTTGCAGGTGGATATGGAACAAGAATTTCTGAAGAAACCAAATTAAAACCAAAACCAATGATAGAGATAGGAGGAAAGCCAATTCTTTGGCACATTATGAAAAGATATTCATTTTATGGAATTAATGATTTTATAATTTGTTGTGGTTACAAAGGAGATAAAATCAAAGAGTATTTTTTAGAAAATAAAGAATCATGGAATGTATCTTGTATTGATACAGGTTTAGAAACAATGACAGGAGGCCGTCTTAAAAGAGTTCAAAAATTAGTTAATGATACATTTTGTTTTACTTATGGAGATACATTAAATGATCTAAATATAAAAAAATTAATTGAGTTTCATAAAGAAATGAAAACTTTAGCTACAATTACAGCTTGTATACCACCAGAGAAATACGGAATTTTAGAAATAAATCAAAAAAAAGTTACAAGTTTTAAAGAAAAAATATCTAGAAAAGATACGTGGGTAAATGGTGGATTTTTTGTGTTAGAACCAGAAATATTTGATTATATAAAAAATGATTTAACTATTTGGGAAAAAGAACCTCTAGAAAAATTAACAGAGATTAAAGAATTAAGCGCATACCAACATCATGGGTTTTATCAACATATGGATACAATGAAAGAAAAAGAATTTTTAAATAAATTATGGAATAAGGGTGAAGCTAAATGGAAGATTGGATAAAATACAGTAATCAAGAGATTAAAGAGGGATCAAAAAATCCAAAAATAAGTATTGGACTTCCAATATACAATAGTCAAAAACTTATTCGTAAAAGACTTGAAAACATATTATCCCAAACATTCAATGATTTTGAATTAATAATATCAGATAATGCATCTACAGATAATTCAGTAAAAATTTGTAAAGAATTCATGGAAAAAGATTCAAGAATTAAATTATATGTACAAAATAAAAATATCGGTCAATTCAACAATTATAATTTTATTTTAGACCATGTATTAGGCGAGTATTTTATTTGGATTGCAGATGATGATTTATTATTACCTAAATTTTTAGAAAAAAATTTTAATGTGCTTGAATCAAATAAAAAAATAGTAACTAGTGTTAGTAAGCTCAAAATGTTTGGGGAGTTTACAAATATTTTAGAAGAGGAAAAAAATATTACATTTTTTAAAAAAATAGAAAATAAAATTAAAACTAGAGCTGCATATATGGGCTGCTTTCCAGTTTCAGGAGAATATGATAATAGAGTTAATAATTTTTTTAAAAAATGTAGACATAGTCAAGTTTTTTATGGATTACATAGAACTCATGCTATAAAAAAATGTAAAGTTACTAAATCATTTCTTGGACAAGACACATTTTATGCATTAAGTTTGTTAAGATATGGGGAAATACATGTTATTGATGATGTGTTAATGGAAGTTTTTGATGGAGGTGATTCAAGGAGTGGAAATATGTTTAAGATTGTAAAAATGACAAACAGTGATTGGTATGGAGTTATTTTTCCGTGGCTACCAATGACTTTAAACTGTAAAAAACAACTAGGTATGAATTTATTTGTAAAAAATAGTGGTTTTTTTATAAAGTTAAATTTATCAGGATATTTTTCATATATGATCACTATTTTTAGAATGTTAAGAAATAAAATTAATTCAAATAATTAGCATCACAGTAATTTAAAAATATATTAATAATTTTAAATTATATTAAATTAAAAACATAGTATAAACTCATGATTAGTTTATAAGTTGTTATTGAAAAATAAGTAAAAATGAAAAATGATGAAATAGTATTACAAATTAATAATTTAGTAAAAAAATATTTTGAAAATATTACTTATGATTTTAAAGCAGGTGAATCTAAAATTCCCTTAGCAGTGCCATCATATAATCATGAAGAAGTTATTGAGTCAATAGATTCATTACTAAATACTTGTGTCACAATGGGGGAAAAAGTTAAACAATTTGAAGAAAAATTTGCAAAATATGTCGGTAGAAAACATGCCATCATGGTTAACTCAGGTTCTTCTGCAAATTTATTGTCTTTAGCAATTTTAACAAACCCTAAATTTTCTAAAAAATTAAATTCAGGTGATGAAGTAATTACACCTGCGCTCACATGGTCAACAACAGTTTATCCAATGGTGAATAATGGATTAAAACCAGTATTTGTTGATGTAGATCCAGAAACATTTTGTTTAGATGAAAATAAAATTGAAGAAGCAATTACTAAAAAAACTAAAGCCATTATGCCGGTTCATCTTTTAGGTAATACAGCAAATATGTCAAAAATTCAAGAAATTGCAGATCGTCATGATTTATTTATCATAGAAGATTCATGTGAGGCTCATGGTGCTGAATTTAATGGCAAAAAAATTGGATCATTTGGAGATATGTCTACTTTCAGTTTCTTTTTGTCACATCACATAACAACAATTGAAGGAGGAATGCTGTTAACGGATAATGATGAATTGTATGAACTTGGAAAATCTTTACGAGCATTTGGTTGGATACGAGATCTAGATAAAAAAGATAAAATTAAAAATCAATTCCCAAACATAGATCCACGATTTTTATTTCTAAATATGGGTTTTAACTTACGTCCAACTGAAATTCAAGGAGCATTTGGAATTCATCAAATAGGTAAATTAGAAAAATTTATTCAAATAAGAACAGAAAATGCACAATTTTGGAATAAAAAACTTCAAAAATATTCACAGTATCTTCAACTACCAAAAGAATTATCAAATTCACGTCATGCATATTTTGGTTATTCAATTTTAATTAAAAATAATGCACCATTTTCATATAATGAGTTTGGAGGATTTCTAGAATCTAAAAATATCGAAGTAAGACCAATTATGGCCGGTAATATGGTGGAACAGCCTTCATCTCAACTATATGACTATAAAATATCTAGTAATCTTACAAATTCAACATATATTATGAAAAATGGTTTATTTTTACCAAATCATCACAGGATAGGAAAACTAGAGCGACAGTATATCTTAGATAGTATTACAGAGTTTATAGAAAAACATATTTGTAAAAATAACTAACTCTAAATTTTATTTATGTTTAGCTGAAATATCTTGATCAGCCATAGCTGCATCCCACGGAAATTGTTCTCCTTTTAACCATCTTTCCCATCTAGACATATCTTCTTGAACCATAATTTTTACTAATTTTTTGAATTTTATTTTTGGTTTCCAGCCTAATTTTTTAATTGCTTTTCTATTATCTCCTTTTAAATTTTCAACATCAAATGGTCGCAAATTATCTTTCGTTGATTTTATTTTTGTTGTAGAAATACCTGCAATTTTACATGCTTCATCTACAAACTCTTTAACAGAATGGTTTTCGGAAGTAGATAAAACATAGTCGTCTGGATTTTTTTGTTGTAACATTAACCACATACCTTCTACAAATTCTGGTGCATATCCCCAATCCCGTTTAGCATCCATATTTCCTAAATTCAAATTTTTTGCCAGACCTAATGAAATTTTTGCAACACCATTAGATATTTTTCGTGTAACAAATTCTAAACCACGAATAGAAGATTCATGATTAAATAAAATTCCATTTACAGCAAACATGTCATAGCTTTTTCTATACATATTTGTCATCCAAAATCCATATAATTTTGAAATTGCATAAGGACTAGATGGTTTAAAATTAGTTAATTCATTTTGAATTTTATGATTTTGATCTCCATACAATTCACTTGAAGATGCTTGATAGAATTTAATTTTTTTGTTAAATTTTTTTATTTCATCCAACATTCTTGTTACACCGAGGCCAGTAATATCACTAGTATAGATTGGTTGAGAAAAGGATACCCCCACAAAGCTTTGTGCAGCTAAATGATAAATTTCATCTGGTTCTGAAATTTTTAGAGCATTTGCAATTGAAGCAGAGTCAGATATCTCACCAGGGATAAGATTTACTTTATTATGAATATTAAGATAATGTAATCTCCAAAAATTGGGAGTAGATGATCTTCTAAATGTTCCAAACACTTTGTATCCTTTACCAATTAAAAAATCTGCAAGATATGCTCCATCTTGTCCTGTGACGCCTGTGATTAACGCTTTTTTCATTACTATGATTCTTGTTATCTTTAATGTTAATATGTTGTTAAAAATTTAAGTAAATTTAAAATAATGAGAGTGATATTTTGAAAAAAATTTTGATAACAGGTAGTAGTGGATTTATTGGAAAAAATCTTGTAGAGAGTTTATTATCAGAATATGAAATAATAGGGTTATCAAAAAAACAAAAAAACAGTAAATCAGAACATGTTACTAAAGATATTAGTAAAATAACTTCAAAAGATTTTAAAAATATTTTTTGTGTAATTCATTTAGCAGCAATTACAGATCTAAAAGTTTGTAAAGATTTTCCCGATCAATGTATTGCAACCAATGTTTTAGGTACACAAAAAATATTAGAAGCTGCAA
>Ga0308019_10001002_pt1 | contig 17549 bp, 16 predicted proteins | sample Neamet284_FD_203135 | JGI IMG/M metagenome (GOLD analysis project Ga0308019, IMG submission 203135) | Marine microbial communities from water near the shore, Antarctic Ocean - #284 | ecosystem: Environmental > Aquatic > Marine > Unclassified | place: Southern Ocean | collected 2014-10-01 | reverse complement strand
ATAATAGTCTATTTGAGGTGAATTCATTCTGACGATATGCGTATACAAATTTTTAAATAACAACATATGGTATAGAACAAAACAAGAATATTATTCTATAACTGATTCGGACATGTTATGTTCTATAACTGTTCTAAAAGTTAAAATATAGCTATAAAAACGAAATTACATGATAAAAAAATCTAGAAAAATAAAAGCAATATTGGGTCCAACAAATACCGGGAAAACCTATTTAGCTATAAGAACAATGCTAAGCTATCAATCTGGTATGATTGGATTTCCATTAAGATTACTCGCACGAGAAATATATGATCAATTAGTAGAAGAAATAGGGTTTTCATTCGTAGCATTAATTACGGGAGAAGAAAAAATAATACCAAAAAATCCTAAATTTTATATATGCACTGTAGAGGCAATGCCCTTAGACATTGAAGTAGATTTTCTTGCCATCGATGAAGTACAATTAGCATCAGATCCTGAAAGAGGACATATATATACAGAGAGATTATTATATTCCAGAGGAAATCTTGAAACAATTCTACTTGGTTCCCTCACTATAAAAAAAATAATTCTAAGTATAATTCCTGATATAGAAATTATTACAAGACCAAGGCTATCAAACTTAACTTATACTGGATCAAAGAAAATAAGCAAACTTCCTAAAAGAACCGCAATCGTAGCATTTTCCATTAACCGGGTTTATGAGATTGCTGATTTTATCCGACAACAAAATGGCGGAGCTGCTGTGGTTCTAGGAGCATTGTCTCCAAGAACAAGGAATGCGCAAATAGAAATATATCAATCAGGTGGCGCTGACTATCTTGTGGCAACGGATGCTATTGGAATGGGCCTTAACATGGATATAAATCATGTAATATTTGACTCTCTAAAAAAGTATGATGGCAAAAAATATCGACCTCTTTTTCCTGTTGAAATCGCACAGATCGCAGGTAGAGCTGGACGATATAAAAATGATGGAACTTTTAGCATTTCCAGTCATTTAGCTCCTCTAGGACCAGAAATAATCAATAATATTGAAAATCATAAATTCGAATACAACAAATCAATTAAATGGAGAAATTCTGATCTAGATTTTACTAGCTTAAATAATTTATTAACCAGCTTATCTATATTGCCACCTCATAAATTCTATTCTTTAAGCAAACAGTGTGAGGATGCATTCTTTTTAGAACACATATCTAGGACAGATATAATTTCCCATCAGTCAATGAATACAGAGCAAATAAAATTCTTATGGGAAATATGTCAAATGCCTGACTACAGAAAAAATGGCATTGAAAATCATTCGGCAATAATAGCAAAAATTTATCAAGATCTTACGAGCAGGAAAGAATATATAAATGACGAATGGTTAGAAAAAGAAATCAAATATGCAAGCAATATTGAAGGAGACATTGATAGTCTCTCTAATAAAATTTCTTATATAAGAACATGCAATTATATAACAAACAAAAAAAATTGGGTTAAAGATCACGTTTATTGGCAGGAGTTAACTAGAAAAATTGAAGATAAACTTTCTGATGCCCTGCACAATAAGCTAACAAATAGATTTATTGATCGTCACGCAAGTGCATTAATTAGTAATTCAAATAATCCAAAACTTTCAAGTGTAAAATTAAATTCTCATAACCAAATTATGATAAATGGACAATTGTTTGGCAATATCAACGGTCTAAAATTCATTAACACAAACAGTGAAATTGGATTAAATGAAAATAAATCAGCGAAATCTGCATTAAATAAAATTATTAAATTAGAATTAGAAAAAATTACCAAAAATATTTTATCCTGCAACAAACATGCCTTTAGACTAGACGACAATAATTATGTTATCTGGAATTCCTGTCCCATTGCAGAAATAAAAAAAGGGCATAGCATACTTAAACCCAATATTCGCTTAATTAAAGATAATTTTTTATCCGCAAACAATGCAGAACAAATTTTAAAAAAAATTTATATTTGGTTACATGAACACATATCAGCAACATTGAGTGATCTAGTGGAATTAGACGCTAATAATTCTCTAAAGGGCTACTTGTCTGGACTCAAATATATAATAACGGATAACCTTGGAGTCATCGACCGCAATGAAGTCTCTATAAAAATAGAAGACTTAACTAAAAATGAAAAAATCATATTTAGATCTCAAGGCATATATATTGGTGAAATATATATATACATAAAGAAACTCCTTAAACCAGAACCTACGAGACTAAAATATATTCTCTATAAATTATATCACGAAAATAATATAAGCTTTGATGGCAGTTCATTGTATGGAAAATCATCATCAAAATACAATCCCCAAATCCCAAAAGAAGTATACGATATAATTGGTTATAAAATATGCGATCCCTATGTTGTAAGAATTGACATATTCGAGAGATTATTGAACAATATTCGAGATGAAATGACTTCTAATAAAACTTCTTCCAATAAATCTTTTATTATAACATCAAAAATGTTAACATTAGTTGGGTGCACAAAAATAGACTTTGAAAAAATACTGACGTCTCTTAATTATAAATTAAATAAAAAAAATAAAATTGACCTTGAGAATACTTGGGTTAAAAAAAGAAAAATTAATTTAGGTAGAATTGACAAAAATATTGATAAAAAAAATCTAAATGCATTTTCTATATTATCTTCAACGAATAATGCTTCAAATTAATTTTATTATCTGTTATACCAAACACTCGCTAGCATAGATTAATGACCGGAGAATAAATGACTTATATAGTAAACCAAGCATGCATAAAATGTAAATATATGGATTGCGTAGAAGTATGTCCGGTTGATTGCTTTTATGAGGGAGAGAATATGCTAGTTATTCATCCTGATGAGTGTATAGATTGCGGTGTATGCGAGCCTGAATGTCCTATAGAAGCAATTAAGCCAGACACCGAACCAGGTCAAGAAAAGTTCTTAGAACTAAATACGAAATATTCTAATATATGGCCGAATATAACTATTAAAAAAGAATCACCCTTTGACGCAGATAAATACAAAGATTTAGAAGGTAAATTAGAAGATCATTTTTCGCCTATTGCCGGTGATGGCGATTAATATCATTTTTATATTTCAATTGAAGCAAGGCTTTTACAACAATTAAGAATCAAATAATAAGTTTTTAGTCTAGTAAATTATTTAGATTCATTAGACAAAAAATCTTTTAGATAAAATAAAAAAAGGAATTATTTTTAAATGATAGAAAATAATATAACTGAAGAATTTCTTATTGATCAATACATCATTTACCCTTCTCATGGAGTTGGAAAAATAATAAATATTGAAAAACAAGAAATTTCTGGCACATTACTTGAACTATATGTAATTTTTTTTGAACATGAAAAAATGACACTTAGAGTCCCTGTTAATAAATCAAAATCTGCTGGAATGCGGGAAATATCAAATCCAGATTTATTAAAAAAATCTTTTGTTGTTTTAAGAGGTAATGCCAAAATTAAACGCACCATGTGGAGTAGGCGAGCCCAAGAATATGAAACAAAAATTCATTCTGGAGATATAATATTAATAGCGGAAGTTGTTAGAGATTTATACAAAGACGCTAAATTAACAGAACAATCTTACTCTGAAAGACAATTATATGAAGCTGCATTAGAATTAATGGCAAGAGAAGTTGCAGTAGCTTACGATATTCCAGAAAAAGAAGCGGTTTTCAATATAGAAAGCGAACTAACTAAAGCAATAAATAAATCCAAAGCAGCAAAAGATTTAAAGGATTTAAATGCAGAGACCGCACAACTATAATATGGTGAGGACGACAGGATTTGAACCTGTGACCCCCAGATTAGGAATCTGGTGCTCTATCCTACTGAGCTACGCCCCCATATAATTTTAATAGCTTACAATACTAAATGTTTCAATGTTTATTCCGCTTAATGGCTGGAATTCAGCGAGGTCTTCTAGCTCTTAACCCGCCTTTAGAGAAGGATAAGAAATAGAAGAAAACTTATAACTGTATTGTATCGTTTTACAATATTTTTAATTATGAATTTATTTCTTTAACTAGTTTGGCTAATTTTTTTTTACTCATTCCAAACACCTTAGATATTGCAATCTTATCTATGTTGCTGATATCTTTAGACACCACTACTAGTCCAATCATTCCCATACTTTTATGAGGTGAGCACTGATATAAATATATACCCGGTTGTTCAAATGCATATGAATATTCTTTACTTACTTTGCTTTTTTTTTGTTTAACAATGCCGTCTGGAACTGTTATAAACTCTATATTATGCCCTCTTGAAGTTGGCACCCATTTTATAGTATCATTAATTTCTACATTGATAATATCTTTAGAATATACCATTTTTTGACCATCATCACGCTTGTTTAACATTTCAATTGTAAATTCATTAGAATTAGCATTTGTTATTTGCATTGTTAGCAAAAATAATGCACAGAAATAAATAATATTTTTCATTAGAATCCTCTGGTATAAAATTAACTCTAACTAATAGATGGGTACTATTTACAATAAGAAAAGTAGTCGCAAAGATTAATATAGATTATATCTCATATAGTCAGATCTTTCTAAAAAACATCTGTAAAGAAATAGCAAAATAAATGAGGATTATACAGTTGTCCAAATCTTGAAAAGTTACTCTAAAAAATTAGTATTTTTTTTCAAAACCTTTATCTATACAAAAAAAATTGTAATATTACAACAGCTAAGAGTAAAATAATTTATATTATATAAATATAAAAAAAGTAACAAAAACAATGTATTGAAGAATTATCATATATAAGAAATTTTATTAATTGTGGATAACTTTTTCAATAGGCTTTGACTCTTATTTTTTTATATGTTCAGCTCTGATTCCGTTTACTGATTTATAATCAAAAATTAGTAAGATAATTAATGGGAGATAGTCGGAATGTTAATCAGAAAATTTATACATCCAGAAAATATGTGGAAACGAATTCAAAAGACAAATTCATGTCCAGAAGGTGAGTTATTGTATTCTCCGATAACTCTTATAATTGATGATACACATTCTCATATATATTTAGCAGGTCAAACCGCAAGAATGCCAGATGGTAGAGTTGAATCTGATGATATGCGATTACAATTAAGACAAACATGCGAGAATATTGGCATTGGTCTTAATCATGTTGGTGCAAATTTTGATGATGTTGTGACTTCTAAAACATATGTTTTAGATTTGCAAGAATACTATGGTGTCTCTGACGAAAGATTTAAGTATTTTAAAAACAATAGACCAGCTAGCACACTACTCCAGATTTCTGGTTTGGGATTTCCTAAATGTAAAATAGAAATCACTATAGAGGCAATAATTGATACTGAAAGACTTACTATTGATTATTGATTAAATACATTATCCTTTATCTTATTGATTTTATAAATTGGTATATACCACTAACCAATTTAGGAAGGTTGATAAGATGTATACAATTACTAAAAATATAACATTTGCTTGCGTATTTACGTTAAGCGCATGTGTACTAAGCTTGTATAGTGCAAGTTCATATGCGAGTGCGCCGGGAGCAAATATCATTGAAGTTGACGCTGATAGGTGCGCAGATCCAAGAGTTGCTCAGGCAAATAGAGAGGGCGAACTACTTGTAGTTGCCAGTATTTATGAAACACCTGAAACAACAAAAGCACACAGCGAAGGTTTTAAAAAATATTGGTGCTTGGATGATGATTACGAAGTTAAATTTGAGATCAGAAATACTCCAGGAACAATCGCAAGAATAGAAGCTGAGGCAGGTGCAGGAGTACCTATTTCTGGAGATGTAACTACTATGCCAGCCATAACATGGTTCATGGAAGCAGTAGATCGTGGACTAATAATGGCATACAATTCTCCAAATTATCAATATATGAAATTACCTGAAAAAATAGGTTTGAATAATATTCCTTATTGGACATCAGATATGTATATGTTTGTGCCAATGTGGAATAGCTCTGCATTACCTGATCTTGAAATTAATAGTTGGATGGATCTTTTGGATCCAGCACTAAAGGGCAAAATGAGTATTCTTGATGGCTCCACACAACAATCTGTAGCTCTTGTTTTTGATTTTATGAAGAAAAGTGGAAAATTGCCAGACGATTATTTTGAAAGATTGGCTGCACAAGATATTTTGATTGCGTCGACTTCATTATTATCTGTTGAAATGATGATGTCAGGAGAAAGACCTATATCTATACTAGGTGTATCTGCTGATGCATGTGTTTTGCATAGCCAAGGCGCTACTTTTGTTAAAACAGCAGCTCCTATTGAAGGTGTGATGTTACAAGAGCAAGCTTCCGCTGCTTTTGCTAGCGCTCCCCATCCAAATTCAGCGCAATTATGGTTAGACTTTTTAAGAAGTCATGAAGGTCAAACTATTTTTGAATACCATGAAGGTAGAGTACCTGGAAGAACTGGCGTTAAGAGTAGTTGTGCCGTAACACCAGATAATGATTCTTTGATGGATTCTGCATTTGCGCCTGATTATGCTGAAATGGTATCAAACCCAAGTCTTGTTCGTGATGCTCAAGATGAGTTTGGTAGGCTCTTTTTAAATAAATAAGATCTTTATCAATGTTTAAAACATGTATAGAACTTCGCTTTTTTTAAAGCGAGGTTCTATATGATTTTATTGATATTTATTTTTTAATTTTATGATGTGAGGATATGGTTAATGAGTGTTTTTTTAAAAGTAAGTAATTTATCTAAAAAATTTGGCTCGCATCAAGCTATTGATAATATAAGTTTTGAAATTGAAGAAAAGAAGCTTGTTGTTTTACTGGGTCCTAGCGGATGCGGAAAAACCACAACTTTAAGATGTATTGGAGGTTTAGAAAAACCTGATACAGGAACAATTATTGTAAATACAGACATTATATCAGATTTAGATAGCAATACATTTATTGCATCAGAAAAAAGAGGTATGGGAATGGTGGCACAATCATATGCTATATGGCCTCATATGAATGTATTTGAGAATATTGCATTTCCATTAAGAATGCAAAATTTTAAAAAAGATGAAATATTTGAAAGAGTTAACGAATCCCTTGAAATGGTTCAATTAAAAGGACTTTCAGATCGTAATGCTACAGATTTATCTGGTGGTCAGCAACAAAGAGTTGCACTTGCAAGAGCAATAGTAGGGAAGCCGAAACTTCTATTATTTGATGAACCTCTCAGTAATCTAGATGCAAAATTAAGAGAACAAATGAGATATTTAATAAAAGAAATCCAATTAGAAATTGGAATAACTGCGGTTTACGTCACGCACGATCAATCAGAAGCTATGGGATTAGGCGATGAATTAATAGTTATGAATTCAGGAAAAATTGAACAAAACGAGCAAGCTAGATCTTTATATAACAATCCAAAAACAAGATTCGTAGCAGAATTTATTGGAACTGCAAATTTTATTGATGGATGCATTAAATCTAAAACATCAGATCATTGTGAATTTATTCTTAGTTCAGGTAGTAATGATGAAATATTAAATGCGAGATTAAGCTCTGATAAAATCAATGATAAAGCTACTTTATTGATTAGACCTGAATGGATAAGTATTAAAAAAAATACATCAGAAAATATCCAAAATTCAATTAAAGGAATAATAAAAAGTGTTCAATATTTAGGCGATAAAACAGAGTTTATTATTGAAACTAATTATAACGAAATGCAAGTAACTACAATAGACGATATTCAATATGTAGCTGGCGAACAAGTCGCTTTGTTAATTGATGGAAACAAGGCAATTGTCATTGCAAGGTAAGTTAGAAATATTTTTATAAATATCAATTGGGTTAGTATGAATTATCTTAGTAAAAATTTTTTAAACTCTAGTTTTATTAAAAATATTAGAATTGAAAGATCAATATTTTGGGTTACCGCACTTTTAATGCTTGCAGCAATAATGTACCCTGCTTCAATGGCAGTAAGAGCTGCTTTTACTGAAAAAAATAATTTTACATTAGCTGGTTTTGAAAGATTATTAGAATTAAATACTATTGTTTCGGATATTTTAAATACTATTATTTTTGCTGCCGGTTCAATGTTTGGTGCTGCAATAATCGGAGTTTCATTAGCATGGGCAATTGCGAGAACTGACATTCCAGGTAGAAAGACTTTAGAGGCTTTTTGTGTAGTACCTTTATTTATGTCTGCATTTGTTGGGGCAATAGCATGGAGATTATTATTTGTTCCAAATGCCGGTATGGTTTATATGTATCTTACAAATCTTGGGGTTCCAGCAGTATTGCTACCTGACATATATTCATTATCATCAATGATATTTGTTCAATCTATTTTTTATTCACCTTTTATGTATCTATACGCTGTTGCATCTTTTCGACAAATGGACCCAACGCTTGAAGAAATTGCAAAAATTCATGGTGCTGGAAATTGGCAAGCATTTAAAAGAATAACTATGGCAGTTAATGGGCCAGCTTTATTATCTGGGATGATATTAGTTTTTGTCTTTTCTGTTGGAACTTTAGAAATTCCAATAGCTCTCGGTGTTGCTGGCGGTAATTATGTCTTATCAACTCGTATTTGGTCTTTAATGAACGATTATCCTCAAGATGTTACATTAGCATCTGCATTAGGCTTGATTGCTATTTTCATAGCTGCCACTGGTATCCTTATACAAAGAAGAATTTTAGGTGACAGGAAATTTACGACAGTAACAGGAAAAGGTTATAAATCAAAGATGATAGCCTTAGGAAAATGGCGGTGGGTTGCCTTTGGTTTATCTTTTTCGTATATATTTTTTGCAGTTATAATGCCCCTTGTTGTCTTAGTGTTAGTTGGTTTACAAAAATTTTGGGTGGGCAGCTTCAATCCTGAATATTTTACGTTAGATAATTTTTATACCGTCTTATTTGAATACGATGTAACATCTCGTGCTATTAAAAATAGTTTAATTGCTTGTTCTATCGCAGCAACAATATCGGTTATTTTTGCGATAATATTATCGCAAACAAGATCACGAAACGGAGAAGCTCTTATGGGACTTCTTGTATTATTGCCAATTGCAATACCTGGTGCTGTTTTTGGTATGATGGTTTTATTTGCTTTTGTTAAAACGCCAATTTACAATACTTTATTCATTATTATTTTTGCTTATGTTATTGGTTATTTTTATCTTGCCTATAGAACTATATATTCCGTAAGATTATCGATTCATCCTGAGTTAGAGCAGTCAGCCAGAATTCATGGTGCTAATTGGTATAAATCTACAAGAAGAATATTATTACCCTTATTGAAACCAGGAATAGTCTCAGCTTGGTTAATGTCTTTTGTTTTATTTATAAGAGAATTTTCATCTGTAATGTTTCTTTACAGACATGGAACAGAAGTTATGCCAGTAGTTTTCTTCATGTTAATGGAAAGACATTCTGCAAGATTAGCTGCATTCATGGTTATTCAAACTCTATTATTACTTATTATTATGATTATTTATCAGAGGTTTACTAGCAGAAATTCAACGGGTGCAACTTTATAATTTAAGGAGAAAAAAATGAAAAATGACTTAATATATTTAAAAAACCCAGATTCGCCAATCGGATCTCCTCCGATTGCTGTAAAAGCTGGTGATCTTATTTTTCTTGGTGGTCAAATGGCTGTTGATCCGAATATTGGTATTCCGGAAGAACTTACATTGCATGAAGGTATGCCCTATCATGGATCGTTAATAGAAAAGCAACTTAAATATATATATGCGAATCTTGAAAATCAATTACCAAAAATCAATACATCATTGGAACACATATTAAAAATTAACTCCTTCCATATGTATGGTGAAGATGTGGACATGGCATTAAGAGAGAGAAGAAATTGGTTTAATAAAGAAAATCCACCACCAAGTACTTTAGTGTTTACATCTGGATTACCTGTAAAAGATGCTAGAGTGTCTTTAGATACAATTAACATATCAAGTGATTCATCCATGCCAATGGAGGGTGTTAAACTAACAAAATCACCAGATATTGCTCAAGTTAAATCTATAGGTTGGGCAGTTTTTTCTCAAATTTTAAAAGGCGCTGGATTCATATTTACAAGAGGCACAACGGCACATAATCAGGATGGTCCATTGAAAGAAACTCTTCCGAACTACCCTTTTCCATATGATCAAAGTATTGTTAAGTACCAATTAAAGTATGAAATAGAAAGAATGAAAGATTTATTAGAAGATGCCGGATGTTCTTTAGAACATGTGGTTAAAGCTGAACTTCATATGACAAATATGGAAGATATTGCTATTGTTGATGAGCTATGGCGTGAATATTTTCCTGTTAATCCTCCAGCTAGAGTCATTATCACCGTACCTCTAGTTGTTCTACCAATGAGAATTGAGTCAGAATTTATTGCCATTGATCCAAATGGTCCATATAAGAAAGAAATAATAAATATTGAATCTGTTCCAAGATCAATTAGCCCAGAATCACAAGCTGTGAAAGCTGGTCCTTATCTTTTTATATCCGGTCAAATGGCTACAGATTATAAAAATGGATTAGCTCCAGAAGCAAGCGTTGATAAGAATTTTCCTTATCATAGAAATCAAGCAAACTTAGAGTCTAAATATATCTTAGAAAATATAAAAGAAATTTGCAAGGCTTCAGGAACTTCGATTAAAAATTTAGTTAAAAGGAGAGTTCACTATACATCTTTAAGTGATATGCCATATGCTGAATCTGTTTGGATTGATGAGTTAGGAGATAGACTTCCACCAACAACATCAATTCAGACCTCTGGTCCATTACCTGTTCCATCATGTAAAATACAATATGATATTACGGCGTATATTCCATAAATAATTCTTTATTAATGTTGGCTCTAAAAATATATATAGTTTATCTATCCAGAGATAGAAGAGCATAGAAGATTTATTAAAATAGACAGGCATTATAATTGTGATAGGATTTGATTATAATAAACAGAAATGTATTTTTTATAAAATTTTTTAGAAAATCAAAATGAGGAATTTTAATGACAAAACAGAGAATTAGTTATGTTGATCCAGACAAGATCACTGATGATAAAATGAAGGAAGAGTTTGAGAGATGTAGAACTAGAGGAACGCCAAGGCCGGAGAGTCAAGCAATTAGAGCTCATGTTCCATCAACATTTTGGTCCTTTGCCAATACTTGGCAAACAGTATTTCATGAAGGTGTTTGTGATCATAAAATTAAGGAACTTTGTAGAGTGTATGTTTCTCATTCAGTTAGATGTGAGTTTTGTGGAAATCAACGTTCAATTCAGTCTCGAGAAAAAGGATTGATTGAAGATGATTATGTAGATTTATTAAATTTTGAAAAATCATTACGATACGATAAACGCCAAAAAGCAGCACTTCGATACACTGAAGCTATAATATGGGATTTAGAATGTGATGATGATCTATGGAGCAAGTTGTATGATGATTTTTCAGAAGCAGAAATTGTCGAATTAGGTTACTTTGTAGCAATAACTATGGGGCAACAGCGATGGCTGAAAACATTAAACATTGATCATCATAAAGTTTTAGCTGGCACAAATGCGTCGATGATGCCAGGGGCTGAAACATTAGAAGACTGGGAAAAGCATAAACAATCACCAGATTATTGGGCAAATAAAGGATAGTTGACATCAGATTTCAATATTTTTATCAGCTTTAAAAGCAATAGAGAATAAACCTAATGTAAAACATTCTAATATTTGTTAGAACCTAAAGAAGAAAAATCAGAAAGGTAAATATATGCCAATTTATAAATCTAATGAAATGATAGAAACGTCAGATGTCATACGTCCAAATATTAAAATGATTCAATATGGCGGAGAATTGATTAAAGCTGGTTTAGTTACATACAAAAAAGGCGATGTTCCACCTCCTCATGTTCATCCGAATGATGAACAATGGATATTCTTATTGGAAGGTCACCTAGCCGTTCTTCTAGATGATAAGATTGATACAGCTAATGCGGGTGATCTTATATATATTCCAAGAAACACTATTCATGGAATAAAAGTACTGGGTTCGCAATGCAAATTTTTTACTTGCAAAAGTCCAGCAGGGTCAGGTGGATTAAGTGAAGATTATACGGCTGTTCCAAATCTTGAAGAATTACTTCAAAAACTTACTAATTATGTTTAAAAAAAACGAGTAATGATGGAGATTATGTAGCAACTTATTCTAAAACAGTAATTCTAACTTTAGGATAATAAAAATCAACAATACATTTAGATACATCACCACTTGTAAATAAAACTCTATCATAATAGAATCATAAAAAATAAGGATTGAGTTTTAGATTTGTGATCTAAAAACTAATTTCTTACGTTAAACGGTAATGCATCAATTGAATCTTGTAATTTAAGAAACAAAGGACAGATAATGAAGGAATTTATTTTTAAATCTTGGAACTCTGTAATGAACGCAAAACATAATCCACTGAGACATATTCCCGATGATAATGTCAGACACATGATCATGCAAATTCTTGCATGGATGTGGGCTATCATGTTTTCCACTTACGTGGGGAGTATTTGGGTTTTTGGTATTTCTGTGCTTGCGCATACGGCCCTTCTTGCAGCAATTACAATAACGGTAGCCACTTTTGAAGTAGCAAAACGTAAACCAAGTATTTTTACAAAATAAAAAATTGGTATAAATATCAAATATTATTATACGAGGTTATTTTACTATTTTTTCGAAGATTAACTCAATTATCTATGAATTCTTTTACTTCAATCGTGTCTAATTTTGATCTTCAACCAATGTGTAGAATCTAAAAAACTAGCAATTTATCTTTAACAGTAGTCCAGATTAAATAAGCAAAAAAACCACTAAGTAAAGCAGACATCAAATAATTTTCATTTAAAACAGGCTGCATACCCTCTGGTTCGTCACGCCACCAATCTTCATTTTCGGTATTTTTAGTATCTTTTTTCTTGAGCTTGTCAGGAAAAATTTTTCTCAAGCCATACACATACAAGTAACTAAGCAAGATAACAGCAAATATATAGCCAAATGATTTTGTTTGAATGGGATTTGTCCAGGCTAAAGTCGTTACGATCCAACCGCATATCCCTACGACACCAATTTTTTGGTGAATTAATACAAATATATTCATAAAAAATCCTTATCATCCTAGAAAATTTCTACACACGCGATTAAACTACATGAAACTATCAGATCTCTGCCTCTTATTAGGACAGTCTTCTCTGGCGGTGTTTAATACAACGGAATTAAATTGATATTTAATTAAATCAAATTTTTGTAATTAAAATCTTCTCAACCCTGAGATCTTTTAACTCTTCCACAGTAAATCTGAATCCAGAATCTTCTATATGATCGCCAACTTTAGGTAATTTTTCTAACTTATTCATTATCAATCCAGACAATGTATTGGCATTACCATCTTCATTTGATTCATAACCAATTGTTCTTTCGACATCAACTAAGGGAGCCAGGCCATGGGCTATCCAATAATTATCTTTCTTTGTGATTTCATACTCACTTTCAAGATCATCAGTCTCATCAGCAATCTCTCCAACAAGCTCTTCAAGCAAATCTTCCATTGATACAAGTCCAGCAAAAGAACCGTATTCATCAATCATAAATGCTATATGACTTCTCTCCAATCTCATGCGATCGAACAAATCCTTTATTTTAGAAGTTTCTGGAACAATCATAGGCTTTCTCATAAATTTTCCCAAATCATTCCAAGGCTCTTCTTCACCTTTTAATAATGCATCGATCATATCTTTAACAATGATAGCGCCGACTAATTTGTTGTTTTCGTCTAAAAGAGGAAATCTTGAATGTTGAGTTTCTCTTATTATATCTTTATTCTTAGCATTGTCTCCGTTCAACATTAAGCAATGGCATTGGCCTGAAGAGATCATAACATCCTCAACAAGACGCTCATCAAATCTAAAGAGGTTGTAGAGCATTTGAGCTTGTTCTTTGTTTATTTCTCCATGTTTCACAGATACATCGACTAAACCCTTTATCTCTTCGTGGGTATATATATCTTCATAAGTTGAACCCTTAACGCCTAAACTTTTTAATATGCCACTTGAAGCACCTTTTAGCGCTTTGTTTAAAGGATAAGCTAAAATATAACTGACATACAAAGGATATGCACACCAAACCATTACTTTTTCAGGATTTCTAATTGCAAAGATTTTTGGTACTTGTTCACCAGCTACAATATGCAATGAAGAAAATACAATAAAGCCTATCAAAAAAGCTACGAGATGAATTAGATCAGGGGGTAATACATGATGTAAAACTGGTTCAAGCAATGCTGCTACAGTTGGCTCTCCTACCCAGCCCAATCCAAGAGATGCCATTGTTATACCAAGTTGACAACAAGCCAAATAACTCTCTTGATATTTCAATATATATTGTGAAAGTTTAGCTCCGAATTTATCTTCGGATGCTAATTGTTGTATCCTCAAAGGTTTTGTTTTTACTATAGCAAATTCAGCAGCTACATAAAACCCATTTGCTACCAAACAAAAAAACGCGATTAACAGATTCACTACCGTACCACTCATTTTATTCTAACTTTCTCACTTTCTTTAATGTTTATATTAATAACAGTAAAACTCTGCAAACATGCAAACATGTTTACTATCAAATTTTAATGATATTTAATGATAAAATATTTAATTGACACTCACTATAAATCCCATGTGATGCCTCGAAACAATGTGTTTGATACAAATGTTTCAACTGACTATTAATTTCATCATAATATTATAAATCAATAGTGTCTATAATAATTTGTAAAAAAAATATTACAGATTATCCTGTCTCATTTAATTATTAATTATTGCGCCCATTAATATGAATGCTATTTTACAATTTTTATTTCCCCTATTAACCCAAGCATGGTTAGTTCCTTGTTGAATGATAACGTCACCTGTTTTTAAATTAACCTCAGTATCATCTAATAATAATGTTATTTCACCTTCAAGGATAATCGCATAATCTGTTGTTTCAGAACGATGCATAAATGGATGTCTGTTGCTTTCTATAGAGGTCCCAGCAACACCCAGGTCTTCAAAATACCTTTTGCCATCTAAAGCTTGCTTACCGTTTTTATCTTCTGGTTCAAATTCAGATACTCTTAAAACAGTTCCCTTGGATTCAGGAAACATTATAAATTCTTGATCTATTTCTTTGGTATTATTTGACGTGTGAGGAAACTCATTACTTTGCCATATATTTGTCAAGCTAACACCAGGTCTTGAGGATTTCTTCATTATATTGGGAGCGTGACTGTCAGATATAACAATCCCTTTACCCTCATTATCATGGCCTGTAACAATTCTTCTAATCAATTTGCTCATATTTTTTTTACTTAGGTTTGATTATTATCATTTTAATATAATTGTTTTATAGATTAAAGATAATAAAATTCAAATATATAAAATTATAATTATTTATCGTTGCTAAATTATCTAATGAATAAAATTACACTGTAAACTTAGAGTAAATATCACTGTTTGAAAATCTATTGCTGTGGCAATAAATTAAAACCTAAATAAGGAACGATTTATAAATCTTTACTTGCTAGTTTATGATAAGACATTTAATAATTATTGATTGTTTGTATATTTTTAATGTGCGCCGGTAGCTCAGTTGGATAGAGTATCTGACTACGAATCAGAGGGTCAGGGGTTCGAATCCTCTCCGGCGCGCCATTAAATAAAGTATCTATTAGATAAAAAAAACCTAAAAATATAATGATTATCTGGATTAGGAGCCAACTGGAGTACCGGCATAACTGCCTCTATTTAAGACAAAATCTAATCCACCAACACTATCAAGCATAGCTTTTTGGTCTGCCCTAGCTCTTAAATCAACTTCTTCTGGATTAAGTATTGATCTCAACCTTAAATCATATTCTTTTACTAGAGATTTATATTCTGGCCTTGACGCAATGTTATCAAACTCATCAGGATCTTTTTTAATATTATATAACTCACATTCATGCTCTACATAATATATATACTTATAATCACCCTCTCTTAACATATAAGCACCGCCAACAGATCCGGCTCCATGATATTCACTTAAAACCCATCTTTTATTATCATACTTATTTTGTGATATTTTTATTAAAGATTTACCTGGTAAATTGGATTTTGTATTGTCTGAATTAATATTCAGACAATCAAAAATAGTTGGGTATATGTCTAATAATGTCGTCGGGGTTTCGCATACCTCATTAGAATTAATTTCTGGACCAGCAATTATCATCGGTATAGAAGAAGCATCTTGGTACATAGTCATTTTACCCCATAAGCCTCTATTTCCTAGACATTCCCCATGATCACTTGCATAAATTTTCATTGTGTCTTCATACAATCCTAAATCTTTCAATTTATCTAAAACTATACCAACATTTGAATCCATAAAACTGCACATACCGTAATAAGCTTGTATGGCAATCTTTCTCTTTTCATCATCCATATAATCATCATAAGGCCAACCTTTTCTTATACCTTTGATCCAAGGATGTAATTTTGTACTGTTTTTATCAACATATTCTGGAATAGGAAGATCAACGCCATCATACAAATCATAAAATTCAGGAGGAGCTATCAAAGGATAGTGAGGAGAAACATATGAAACAAACAATACCCAAGGTTTCTCTGTTGGATTTTTTGTAACATTCTCTAACCAACTACAAGCATTCTTTGTAATTGTCCTATCATACTCCAAATATTCACAATCTCCTCTACCTAATTCTTCTGAAAGCCTTTTGCAAGCTAACTTTGGAGGCATCTCTTCTCTTAGCAATCCAAATAAATCACCTAAACCATCTTTTAAATGCATTGGTTCGATCGTCTCTGTAAATCCTGTATCAACTTCCCAATTTTTATAATGCAATTTACCGATTGAAGTTACATTATAATCTTTATCTCTCAATTCATGCGCCCAACCTTTAATTTTTCCATCGTATGCATGAGCACCATCCCAATAAGATATATTGTGAACATGTTGGCCCGTTGCCATTGCCGCTCTTGCAGGAACACATAATGGAGATGGCGTATAGGCATTATTGAACAATACACCATTCTTCGCCAGGCTATCTAAATTAGGTGTTTTTATATATTTATTTCCCTTAACACCTAAAAAATTACTATTGTGCTCATCTGCCATGATGAATATTAAATTCTTTGCTTTCATTCTATTTATATCCTAATTTCTTTAGTTTATTTTATAAGAAAGTATTTAAACATAATTAAATTATGCAGCAGTCAATAGTGAATCATAAAAAAAACTTAATGGCAATTTTTTTTGAATACTTTTAATCGGTAATAATTGTAAGGCAATGGGGTGATAAAACCTACAAAAAGCATAATTGGGATGACTTTTAGGGATAAAATAGCTCCTCCCGTTAACAACACATCAGTTAAATTCATAGATATTTCCATCGCTATCATTGAAATAAGAGACATCCCGATAGCTGTCTTAAAAGCTAACTTTAAATTCATTTGGCTTTTTAAGATAATCGTCTCTAATAAAAT
>Ga0308019_10001001_pt1 | contig 17557 bp, 22 predicted proteins | sample Neamet284_FD_203135 | JGI IMG/M metagenome (GOLD analysis project Ga0308019, IMG submission 203135) | Marine microbial communities from water near the shore, Antarctic Ocean - #284 | ecosystem: Environmental > Aquatic > Marine > Unclassified | place: Southern Ocean | collected 2014-10-01 | reverse complement strand
TTTTGATCCGGTGGTCGCGGGTTCGAACCCCGCCAGCGTCATATCATCATCATGAGGTCGCGCAGCTTGCGGTTGCGGGCCCGGGTGGCTATGCCCTTGGCTATAGCCGCGGCAGAATTTTTCTTGCCCTTCGCGGCCGCGCTCATTCGAGCCCGCGTCGCGGCAGATACCGGCGCCCGCTTCTTCGCGGCCGCACTCATTCGAGCCCGCGTCGCGGCAGAAATTTTCTTGCCCTTCGCGGCCGCGCTCATTCGAGCCCGCGTCGCGGCAGAATGCGGCGCCCGCTTCTCTTGACTCGCGCTCATCCGCGCTCGCGTCGCGGCAGAATGCGGCGCCCGCTTCTTTTGCGCCGCGCTGATTCGAGCCCGCGTCGCGGTAGATGCCGGCGCCCGCTTCTTCGCGGCCGCGCTCATTTGAGCCCGCGTCGCGGCAGAAATTTTCTTGCCCTTCTTGGCCGCGCTCATTCGAGCCCGCGTCGCGGCAGAATGCGGCGCCCGCTTCTTCCAGCCCGCGCTCATCCGCGCTCGCGTCGCGGCCGAGCGCCGGCCACCCCCTCCCCCTTCCGTGCAATTGTAGCCCGGGCCGTGGCACGTGTTGTACAGCGCGATGTAGGCTTTTTCCCACTCGCCCAAATGCTGCTCGTCTGGTACGAGTCGCATCACCCGCATGTCCCACTCGTCCCATGCCGGGTACTTGCATATCGCGTTCCACAGAGCTGTTTGGCCTTTGATGCTCTTACTTTTCCCTGAATAGTCTCGGAACCGGCGCGCCAAATTCACACTCTGTCCGACGTACTTTTTCCCGCTGGGCGACGTCAGCATGTAAATTCCGCTGGATGTTGGCCACGACATTCTGATCGTGGGTTTTAATCACGTATTTATGCACAACCCCCGCGCTACGGCACGCGTAAGTCCAGATGGAGGCTCCCGACATCCCTGCCGGCGTGCTCCCCCCAGCCCAACACGCGCGCCTGAGCAGCGCGGCGGCGTCGTCGTCCGACGCCCGCCGCTACGCGTACTTCATGGCGGCGGCGGCGTGCCCTGGTCTCCGCGCAGCGGCAGCGCACGCGCCCGAGTTTTGGAAAGCCGTGGGGTTGATCGCCGCCGACCACCTGGATTTCAAAATAGATGCTCGTGGGTTCCTCGATGCGGTGGCAGTAGCTTCTGTCGTTTCTCAAACGCCGCGCACCACTGGTGTGCGTCGTAGTACAGAGCGAGGGGCAGCAGCATCGCGTCGGCCCAATTCGGCGTGATGGTGAACTGCACCATAGCGCCCGCCCAGAATAACGCGGCGGTCGCCTCGGTGCTCCGCCACACCCACTCGTTGTACCCCCCGAGGACCAGCATGACGTAGAACGGCGCGTTCGCGATCGAGTAGAAAACGGCAGCGTGGCTGAACGGCGTCCCGACCCACCACCACGCGGCGCACCCGCCGACGACAATGGCGCGGTCGCCCGTGCTGTCCGTCCGCCCGTGCGCAGTCGCGGCGTAGGCAATGCTCACCAAGAAGAGGGACTCGAAATCGTCGTTGTAGCACCAGCTCGGAAAGGTGAGGAATATCAGGAGGAGGAGGAGGAGGACGAGGGCGTAGGCCGCGTTCGTCACGCACGCGCTGAGATCCGCTTCCTCCCAATGATCCGGAAGGTCCCACTCCACCGCGACAGACTCGTCGGTGAGGAAGCGGCGGAGAATGCGGTGCGTGGCGGTGATGGTGGCGCACATGAGGGCGTGCAGGAGGACCATTTTATCAGACCAGCGCCGAGTCCGTTTTGGTGTTTGTCTGCATATAAATACAATATGTGGTCCAGTTGTATAACCGACCTCGCTGTCAACTACATGCGCGCCTCGGCTTTCCTCTCGTTCCTCTTATGCGCGACGTCAGCAGCCGGTCTCAGTTTTGAAGGGGACCTCGCCGACCCTTCTCCTACCGCCGACTGCCACTTGATCACGGAAGACGGCGCGTGCCTAAAATACTTCGCAGATACGCCGACAGGCAGCCACCGGACGTGCGAGGGGCAGCATTGCCGCACGATCACGGATCAGGCTTTGTGCGACCTCGCTGTCGCCATTCCGACGGAAACCCAGGACGAGGAGGGGCTGGCGTGCTGCGCCGCCAACTATAAATGGGAGTTTGAGAATGATTTCCCGTGCGGTCAGTGGGCGGGGCTCCAGGGCCACGCGCAATGCGCCGCGACATGGACGCCCGCGTCCTCAACGGCGGTCAACACCGTCGATCGCGTGTCCGGGTGCTCGGTTCGGAAATCGCAGAAGCCCGACATAGACTACCCGGACAGGGTGACCCGGTTTACCGCTTTCCACAACGCGGCGCCGATGGAGGTAAACCCACCCGAGGTCCAGCGCCAATGCACGGCGAGTCAGATCTGCCTCTGCGACTGCACCGAGGTGGGCGCGCCCGAACCGCCCGAACCGCCTAAAATCAGCCCGGCGCGGCGGCTCTCGCCGTTCGGGTATAAGTAGGCGGGGCATCCGAGGTATTAGCGCGACCTGCTATGCCGGCGCGAACCTCGATTTCAATAGTGCTGTATCAACTGGCGCTCGCGCATGGGATCTACGTTTACATGGACGACGCAGGGGCCGGCGCCAACTGCGAAGCGCTCGACACGGGATGCAGCACGATTTTAAGTTTAGCAGAGTGCAAGGTGGCTAACAAATACGTCGAGGATGCAGGGACTGGTAGCGGCATTTATTTGCCTAATAAGGACTGGCCGCCAGTGCAGGTGGGGAGTGTAATACACCCACCCGGCTGCTCGTGGAACAAAATGCACAAAGAGCTGTATTGGAACGAGTTTGTTTACGCCGATCATGCATCCGGAGCCTTTAAAGAGTGCGGGCCCGACGAGCACGGAGACCTAGTCTGCTTATGCGACTGCCCGGACCGAACTGCGGGGCCCTCCGCCCCCACCGCAACGCTCACACCCACCAATGCCCTCGTACCCACCCCCCCACCTACTAAGTTTCCGACCGCCTCACCAACAAGTCCAACCACTATCGCCCCGTCGCCTCAAATCAGCCCGGCGTGGCGGCTCTCGCCGTTCGGGGTATAAGTAGGCGGGGCACTCATAATAATATTATAATAATATAAGCTCGCCTGCGATGCCGACACGCGTCTTGATTTCAATAGTGCTGTATCAGCTGGCTCTCGCGCATGGGGCCCCTGCTGCTATTCTTTACATTACCGAGGCCCCTGCCGCGCCTACAGCGCCTACAGCGCCCACAATAGGCTACACGTACCCGCCGACAATAAAGTGCGTCGACGCCCCATTCAACACCACTCAGGGGTACGGATGCAAGGAGTGGCTGTCGCGCGGGTGGTGCCTCAAGCACGGGGACACGTGCTACCCTCAAGGCGGGGGCACGTCCACCTCGGCCAAGACGGCGTGCTGCGGCTGCGGCGGGGGGGTCGGGCCTAAAGGCCAATGGCACTACGGTGAGGACGAGAGGGTTAGGAGCATGACGGCGTGCCACGTGAGCCCCGCGGGGCGCGTTAGCCCGTTTTGGTGATTTGAGTTAACACTAACAACGTTTATTCGCACACACACACAACCACCGGACAATTCGCGTGCTCGTACTCCCCGTCCCAGTTCTGGCTGCCGTCCTCTGTGCACACCATGGCCTCCACGACGCGGTGCTCGTCGACCTCGCACTCGTCCGCGTAGAACTCACACCCGCACTCGCGGCAGGTGCTCCCCGGCAGAACAATCACGCGGCGCGGACACATTATGATCGTGGCTAGCAAAACGGGCACTCGAGCCAGCACCTCAGTTTTTCGACTCACGCCGAGCACGACTCGCACGCCAGCGAGAGCTGCGCCGCGCGCGCCTTTGGCTGCGTGCGGGTGTAGTACACGCCCGTCTTCAATTTTTTCAGCCACGCGTAGAATATGGCTGCGCTCAGCTTGGCGTCGGTGACCTCCGCGAAGTAGAGGGACCGGCTCTGAGCCTGGTCGATGTAGGGCGCGCGCCGCGCCGCGTGGTCGATCACCGCCTTCTGCTTGATCTCCCACGCCGTCTTGAACACGCGCTTGGTGTGGTCGTCGAGCTCGGGGTGTTCCTGGACGGAGCCACGGTGTTCCACCAGGAAGCGCTCGAACGCGGCGTCGTACTTGTCGCCGAGTGCTCTTTTGAGCACCTTGTTGGGGACGACGAACGTGCCGGCGAGGGTGCGCCGCGTGTAGAGGTTGGTGGTGACGGGGTCGACCGACTCCGAGTTGCCCAGGATCTGCGCCGTTGACGCGGTGGGCATGATGGCCGTGAGGAGGCTGTTGCGCATGCCGTAGCTCTCCACGTCGCGGCGGAGCGCGCCCCAGTCGAGCGAGGGGTGCGGCACGACCCCGGCGAAGTCCGGCGCCAGCGTGCCTTTCGACGCGGGCGAGCCCTGGTACGTGGAGTAGGCGCCGTGGCGCTTGGCTTGGTCGACCGATTCCGAGACGGCCGCGTAGTATATCTGTGGCGGGTACATATAAAGTCGCAACGCGCGCTGGTGAGATTCGAACATGGCGGAGGAGAAGAGGGTCAATATGACCGCCAAAGAGTGGGAAGCGATGTTAATGGACCACGAATTGCGTCTTACTAAATATATCAGCGAGATGCGCGAAGAGACGCAAAAAGAACTCGCTACGAGTGTGAGCGAGTTGCGCAATGAGATGCGCGAAGAGTGGCACGTCGACCTCTCGACCCTGCTCAATTTAACTGAAGAACTGATCATGAAATCCAGCGAAGAGTTGTTATCGAACCAGGTGCTTATTAAAAATGAATATGAACGGCAAGTGATACGCCTGGAAAGACGATTCGCCGCACAGGGTCACGCTTTCGACATTTTAGGGGATGACCTCAAAACTGCAAACAACCTTTGGAGGCTCGAGATCGACACGCAAAACAACAAATTGGTGGCTCAGATCGGCACGCAAAACAAATTGGTGGCTGAGATCAAGGTGCAGATCGAGGTGCTTAAAATCGAGTTTGCAAAGTTCAGCCCAAACGAAAAGGAGAACCGGGTGAGCAATCCGACGACGACCGCCAACGCGCCCGTCGGGGTCGACTACTCGCGCGGCGCATACTCACGTTAGCGAAGATCTTCTCGTTGAGGGCCATTGCCTCCTCGGACTCGTACGGCATGTCCAGCATGGCAAAGACGTCCGCCAACCCCTGCACGCCGATTGCGATGGGGCGGTGGCGCATGTTTGAGCGGCGCGCCTCCTCGGTGGGGTAGACGTTGCCGTCGATCACGGCGTTGAGGTTGCGCACGAGGATGCGCACGGTGGCCTGGAGATCTTTGAAGTTGAAGATGAGCTCGTTTGCCTCCGGGTCGGCGAAGCGCGGCAGGGCCACGGACGCGAGGTTGCACACGGCGGTCTCTTCGTGAGAGGAGTACTGCACGATCTCGCAGCAAAGGTTGGACGACTGCGCACAAACCACGATCAGCGGATGGGGGTCATTTTCTCGATGATTTTCGGCCAAGGAAGGGTCAAGAAAGCTGCGCTGAGTGATTCGCTGGTTAGCTGCGACGACTGCGCGGAGAATCCGGAGGTCGTCGCGGTGGAGATCGACCCGGCTCCTGCTATGGGCGGCGGCATACTGCAATACTCGCTGGAGATAATCCAGGAGGAGGCGAACAGCGCAGAGGTGGCGCGCGGTGGTGGGGGTGAAGCAGTGCAAGCGGTTTTGCAGACCGGCGTGCCTTAATAACTCCTAGATGCTTCTGGTTGGAGCGCGCGTTGCATGTGTCTTTGAACATGATGTAAGGAGTCCCTGTCTCGACCATGGCACCTAGTATCTGCGTCCACAGCGCGCGCGCTTTGATGGTCGTGCGGCGGATGGTGCTCTTTGCCTCGTCCGCCTCGTACGCCTCGTAGAGCTTCTTGAACTCCTCGCCGTAGCAGTCAGCCAGCTCGCCGCAGTCTTTGGGGCAGAACAGGGTCCAGTCCGCGTCGTTCTCGACGCGCTCCATGAACAGGTCGGGCATCCACAGCGCAAGGAAGATATCTGAGCATAAAGGGGGCGGTTTGACGATATCAATAAAGGCTGGTTTGATCGGACCGCCGCTTTTTCGCAGTAGACCAACCACACTCGCCTCTGGCGCGCGCCTCCTCCGCGCCGGTGTTCTTGCGCAGCTCGAGAAACTCGCGCACGTCCATGTGCCACGGCTCGAGGTAGACGGCGATGGACCCCTTGCGCTTGCCGCCCCCCTGGTCCACGTACCGCGCCGTGTTGTTGAACACACGCAGCATGGGGACGAGCCCGTTGGCCTTGCCGCCCGTGCCGCGTATGTAGGCCCCCTTGGCGCGCACGTTGTGCACGTGGAGCCCGATCCCGCCCGCGCTCTTGGAGATGCGAGCGCAGTCGTGGATGGTGTCGAAGATGCCGTCGATCGAATCTGCGGGGGTGAGAATCACACGCAACCGGTGAGATTAAAGTAGCGGGGGTGAGATTAAAGTAGCGCAACCCGTTTTCCAAACTCATGGCCACACACACACACTCGCCGTCCTTGAGCGCCAGCAAAAAGCACGAGGCGCCCTGCTGGTTCTTCGTGCCCGCGTTGAAAAGCGTGGGCGTGGCATGCGTGGCGTACCCGAGGCTCATCGCGTCGTACGTCTCCACCACCCGGTTCCAGTTCTCGGCGCCGTGGATCCCGACAGCAACCCGGAGCCACATGTGCTGCGGGCGCTCGACGATTTCACCGTCCGCGCCCCGGATCAGGTAGCCTCGCACCAGCGTCTTGAGCGCGAACTCGTTAGCGCTCAGCAGGCGGCCGTCGCGCAGGTGGTCTATCAGCGTGTTGAGGCGCTCGCCGTAGCAGATGACGGCCATGGTGAACTCGAGCGACGGGTTCGGGTACCGCACGTCCGTGAACGCGGCGGGCGTGGTTTCGTACAGCGTGCTCAATGAGGTGGCGGGCGTCATTGCGCCTCAATCTTATGTCGGCTGAGACTCGGCGCGCTGCTACTTATAACAACCACATCTGCTCTGCTACTTATAAACTTATAACTCACGCTACCGTCTTGGCGCGCTTAAGCGGGGGGGGGGCCATGACCGCCGGGAGTGCCGCGAGCGCGCCGTAAATGTCCGTGTTGATGTCGTCGCCGGCCCCCTTGGCCTCGCCGGGGCCGTCTGCTAGCTTCTTCACGTACACGAGCTGCAGCTTCATGCCGCAGTTCTCGTTCACCACCCACATCTTGAGCTGCACCTGCGCGTTCACCAGGTCGCCTCCTTTCACGTGGCGCGTCATCTGAGACACCGAGACGGGGTCGCCGTCGTCGGTCGTCGTCATCTCGCCGCCGGGGGGGTTGAGCAGAGAGCCGAACGCGTTCACCACGCGCGGGGGGTTGAACTGCAGCGTGCCCGTGTTCTGGTTGTTGCGCCAGACGGCCTTGTACGCGTTGCACTTCATCTTGAGCATCGGCGGGAAGTCGCCGGTGAGGAAGAAATTCTTGCCCATGCACTTGCGCAGCCACTGCTTGCGGAACATTGGAAAGTCAGTCATCGCCGCGGGGTCGCAGGCGGAGGGTTGGCTGCCTTTCTTCATTTTCTTGACGTCCTCGTTGTCGTCGATGAATATCTTGATCATGTCTTGCTTGACCCTGACCAGCACCTCGTCGTTCTCCCATGCCTTGAGCGCCATCTCCTCGCCGACGCGGCGCAGTTTCACGAAGAGCTCGTTCTGCATCTTCTCGTGCATGTCGACCGCGTCGGCGTCCATGCCGCAGGCAGCGAAGCCACCCGCCTCGAGGTCAAGCGAGAACTTGGAGGTTTCGCGCGTCGTGCCGAAAGCAGGCAGCGGACGCTGGCTCATGGTCCCCTCGCCTTCGAGGTGGGCCCACTTAGCGCAGCCGAATACCCAGATTTTGGCTGCGAAATCTTTGCCTTGCTTCGCCGTGTTGGTGTCGACCATGTGAGTGCCGCCTGCGAGTGTGGGCAGCGAGTGTGAGCGGCGGGCTGCGGGCTGCGGGCTGCGTGCTGCGGACACTCGCGCTGGTTGTTGACGATTGTGTACCGGGTTTCGTCGAGTTTGTCCAGCATTTTCGCAAGCGGGGCCATAAAAGCAGCCATTGTGATCGTGGCTTTGATGTGTTGTGTTCGAAATTCGAGGTAGAAGAAAGGCCGCTAGATCGCGTTAGCTAATACTATATTTCTTGTCTTAAGACAATAAAATTATAATAATATTTTATTTCGAGCACCGGGCCCCCAGACTCAGACTCCGAACCTAAAATAAATATTATTATTATTTTCTTGTCTTAAGACAAGCTTGTCTTAAGACAAGAAGACAAGAAAATTATACTATATTTTGTCTTGAGCTAACGATCCACGCCCTATATTATCTCTCGGGAACTGTGAGCAAACCATAAGTATAAGGCCGTGATGGATGGCACTCTTGTGGCGGTGAAGACCATGTGGCTAGAGGCGGAGCGAAAGGCCACGCTGCAGGTCCTCCAGGAGACAAATGAGGCCAGGATGGCCATCCCAGCCTTTCTCAAGAAGAAGGCCACGCAATTTGCCATTCCAATTTGCCCTTACCAGGCGGATTGCGCTGATCCCAACGGCTACTGCTGTCGCTGGAATGCTTATCAGAGTGAGGGCGACTGCAAGATCTGCGGGGCGGGGGACTGCGACTGCGGAGCTGATCTTGCGAGGTGCGCTGCGTGTGAAACCTAAAGATAAAACATGTTCAAAAATTCGCCGCATTCGAACTATATCAGCTATCACGTGTTGCAAGATGCATGCTGCCAGTGATTAGCTGTGGAGCCATGGCGGGTGGTGGTGCGGAGACGACACTGCTGCTGAACCTCGAAATCTTGTCCCGCGTGAAGCCGCACGAGAAGGTCAACGCGAAAGCTGCCGTGCTGCACATCGAGCCTAACGGGTGGTGGCCTGTTGGGATTGCACGGTACTGGCGGTCGGACGACCGCGGTACGCTGATGAGCCGCGTCCAGGCGCTCGTCGAGGAGGCCAAACGGTATCTCCGCAACGCTCAGATTTCGTGCGACGGCGTGCGTCTCAAGCGCTTCCTCCGCAAGCTGGCGATGATGATTACTGGCCTCACGAATTTAAAGCAGACGTACGCCAACGACACGCAGACAGTAGCGCACCTGGAGCTCATCATCGAGTACATTAAAGAGGTGCTCAAGCGGTACAGCTATGAGCCGCCGACGACCGTGGTGATGGACGACTTTCACGGCGAGGACGACACGGACGACGAGGGGGGCGAGGAGGATGCTGCGACGAAGGTCAGCGTTATTGAATTGGAGTTGGACTAGTAAAACATATTTGGGTTCGGGATCTGAGTCCGGCTACTCCGGCGCGCGAAAAAAATCGTGTTTAATTTTCAAGACAAGAAAAGAGAAGAAAAGTCGCAGTTCCCGAGGCCTGGTAAGATAAGATAGGGCGTGGATCGACAGCTCAAGACAACAAGACAAGAAAAAATTAATAATATTATTTTTTGGGTTCGGGATCTGAGTGTGAGTCCGGGGCTTGAGATTTAATATTAAATCTCGAGAGCCGGACTCAGACCCCCAACCCAAAAAATAATATTATTAATTTTTTCTTGTCTTGTTGTCTTGAGCTGTCGATCCACGCCCTGTCTTATCTTACCAGGCCTCGGGAACTGCGACTTTTCTTAAGATAAGCTTGTCTTAAGATAATAATATTATAATAATATTATAATAATATTATAATAATATTATAATAATATTAATAAATACTGGAATTGGAGTTGAAATTATTACGCGGTGAGCACTGTCGCTAGCGTGAAGCCGGTGATTACACCCGCGGCGAACGCCATCGCCATGTACATAACCTGGCACGACCCCAGTTGCTCCCGCCCCCGCCGGCGCGACGACCCCTGCTCGCCTGAGCCACTATCGTCGACGACGCTTACGTCGATCACTCCCGAATGCCCGAACCCCGCGGGTCCTCTCATAGCCGCCGCTCCCCCTGGAAACACACGGTACTGCAGCCGGCGCGGTACACGCAAAGGCGGCACCGACATGACCGTGCGAAAATAAAGTCACTATTGTCGTTTAGCCCCGATGCTACATATAAATGTGATTAAATGACATAGTAACCCAGAACCGACTCGGTGCCATGCGGCGATACCCGAAGCCGAAGCAGGTTCACACCACACTAAGCCGCCGCCACGTCCACAGCCGCGTGAATCCGATAGGTAACATCCCCATCCCGAACCCGTTCGAGGTCTTGGCCAAAAAAACCGACACACTCAACGGCACGGTCAGCAGCTTCTGGCAGCAGCTGAGCTCGATTATCTACTTTCTGCGGGGGCTGACGCGCATGATGACCTTCTTCGCGGCGTCGCTCGTGTTTTTCTGCGCCGCGACCAACTTCGAGAACCTTGACAAATCCCTCGAAGTACCGCTCAATGCCACCTCCGCGCGCAAGATCGAGCTAAGGACGACGATAGCCATCTCGGTGTTCCAGCGCGGGATTGAGCTCGCGGCGGTGGTGGCGCTTATGTTCGAGACCATCGTCCAGACCAAGACGCCGTTCGGGAAACCGATAGGCCCCGTCTACTCGTGGTTGAACATCTTCCGATTGCCGTACTACTTCGTGCTCGCCATGCTGTACTTCCAGGCCGCCGCGATCGACCTCGGCGACGGCACCAGGGCCCTGATTGATCTTGGACTCGACGATAACTTCGACAAGTTCAAGCCCGTGAACACAGCGGAGCCGCCGTCGTTCACCAACGACTTGGGCGTCGGGCGCCTCATGTACTCGGCGCGCATCGTCCTCGTCACGTTCGGCGCCATCTGCCTCGCCGTGGAGATGGTGCACATCTCTCTCTTCATTCCTGGATTGTCCGAACTAACTCGCTTCGTCACCGAGTGGTTCTTCGATCACGACGAGTTGGAGCAGCTCGGCTCCGACGTATTTTACAAACCGTACGGCCAGATTCTCGCCAATAAAGACCGGTGGGCCTGGACAATAAAACGCTACTACGAGGACATCAAGCCCGGTAAAAGCTACAACCCCAACGCCATACTGCGCATCATCGTCCTCGGGATATGGTGGGGCATGGCGATGACCGGCCTCGGCTACGAGGGCTACTACCTGAACCACGGGCGTAAGAATTTCAAGTTTTCGACCGCCGCCGCGATAGACTTCTTGGATCCCGCAGTTCCACCCACAGCAGAAGACCTCAGCGCCGCCGACGTCGGCGCGTACTCGCTCGGTGATTTCATCCTGACGAGCATGTGCACGATGGGCATCGTCTTGCCCGTTGCTATGAAGTTTACGTTCTACTTCGGGACCGCGGTGCTTAGCAGGGTGCCTTTCTTAAACAAATGGTTCAAGCCCGTGCACCACCGCATCAACTCAATCGAGGGCATCGCGGCGATGTGGTCGCTGGGGCACGCGGTCGTCAAAGCCGAGGCTTTCTTCAAAGCACAGGGGGTTTTCCAGAAGAAAGCGCTGTACGACGTGAAGGGGCTCGAAGGCACCGCGGCGCAGACGAACGTCTGCATTCTCACGTGGGTTTTCTTCGGCGCGCTGATCCTCGCGTACGTGATCGACGTGCTGGCAGCGATGTTCCCCAACGCTGTATTCAGCGCGCTGACAGAAAACAAGGAGGGGGCGTGCATGGGTGGGAGTGCGGCCTACCTCAACGAGCTGCTCGACCTCGTCGAATTCGGCATCCTCAACGCCACGTCGTGGCTGTCGCCGATATTTAGCGCCGTCGTCGCGGGCGGCGTCATGTACCTCCTGTTTTTCTTTGGTGCGTTCAAGGGGGAGGAGGACTGGGCGCGCGCCCTCATCGTGGTCGGCATCGGCCTGGGTGTGTGGGGGTTCATGTTGTTTTTCGGGCGCCGGTGGCTCAAGAATTATGTGGGCGGCGCGATCGACGCCAAGTTCAACGCGTTCACTGCCGTGCTCGAGTTCAAGCTGTGGCGGTTCTTGTACCCCCTCGCGGTTTTCATGGGCTGCTATTCGTTTATCTACTTCACGATGGGGTTCGGGGCGGACATCATCGTAATGAAGTTCGGCGTGGGTGGCAAACTCGTCGACATCAGCGGCGCGGTGTCGTTCATTGTCGGCATGGCGGACGGCGTTATCGGCATGGTGGGGGTGCTGGCTGGGTTGTTGAACCCATGCATGAACAAGGTCACCATCCCCAACGGCGTAACTGCGACGGGGGACGACGGGACAACGCCCTACGGCGACACGAGGGTGGGCTACGACCCGTGGCATCAAGCAATGGTCGACCTGCTAAGGGATGATACCAAGTTCAAATACTGCATGGCATCCGATTCAAACGTCAACTACCAACCCGACACAGAGACGCTGTGGACCCCCGAGGAGAAGCGGCACGCGGCAGGTTGCGACGCTGCATGCATGGACGATTTCGGCGACTGCGATTACGACGAAGATGGGGGCATATTGTCGGGCACCTGCAAAGTTAAGACGAAGTGCGCCACCCATGCGAAGGGCAAGAACAACCCCGACGGTATTTACGCCAACACGAACTATTGTTGGTCGCAAGTGGCGGCGGCTGTTAAATGCAAGGGCGACGACCAGTGCACCGAGAGCGGGTACGGCACGGATCACTCAACTGATGACGGGATTAAGAACTCCGGCTCGGAGTGCCACACCACCGGCTACTGCACAGCCCCACAATTGATTTGGCGTAGTGGTACCTTGGAGAACTCGTTCCCGCCAACCGAATCCTATGCAGCCGGCGGCACATATCCGCTGAAAATGATGAAAGAAGATTCGAGTGGGGGGTTCAATGCAGAGACATATCAGTACACGCTTGCTGTAGCCGATTTTACCAAGGCGACGAAAGTGAACGACGGAAATAAGCCGTGCGAAACGACCTTGTCAGCCACCCAACCACCGTGCCAGACGTGCCACGTCGCGTACTACAACTGGGACAACGCCCGTATGTCGAACCTCATCGCCGCGCGCTCGCGGTTAAAGTCCGCGAGGGCGACCGACCCCGACGGAAAGGTGTGCTTCGACAATAACGTCGCCGGCAAAGAGATAACGTGTGCGTCCACCGGGGATTACGCGGGCCACTTGAGGGACGGCAAGGACTACGTCGGCGACGCCGATAAGGACCTCGGGAAGAAGAAAACCACATTCAATCTAAAGGATTATGGGGGCGCGGCGGAGGTGGATGCGGAGAGCCTGGTGACGTACGACGACGACTGCCTGCAAACGGTCTGCATCGCGACCGGGGCCGTGCTGTGGACGACGCTCGCGATTTCGATCGGCGGAAATGCAGTTTGCACGGCGCTGGACGTCATACCGTACTTCCCGGGCGGCCTGTGTTCCACCATCGTGAGCTTGATTGGACGAGCGCTGACCATGGCTGCCAAGGCCGCGGCGAAAATCTTCGACTACGGCAAACGGATAGGACGCTCGATCGCCGGGCTCTTCCGCAAGCGCAAGGCGATCAACTCCGTGAAAACTGCCGTCCAAAAGATGACCGGACAGAAATCAACGCCGCTGCAGATGCCGCCGTCGATGATGATCAATTTCTCCCCTGTCTTGATGCTCACCCTGTTCTCTTTCTTCATGGGCTTTTGGCGGCGCGAGGCCACCACCAACTTCAAGATGAGCTTCTCGTTTGCGATGGCTTTCTTGGGGCTGCTGGCGACCATCAGCGTCATATTCGCGGTGTTCTTCGGCGTCGGCGGCATGTTCGTCGAGATGAGCCTCGGCGTCGGTGGGGCCAACATCACTAGCACGGCCATCGCCGAGCAAACGCGGAAGGGCTGCGGCGACGAGGAGAAGTACTTCGGGTACAACGAGGGCATCTTCCTGTGTTCGTTGCAGGCGATTTTGGATGTGTTTATGGAGATCGGCGAGGATGATGACGACGGGTCAAACTTGTTCACGTCCTCCGTGGGGTGGGGGCCTGGCGCTCTGTATCTGAGACGCGCTTTGTTCATGCAGATGTTGACGTGCGGCATATTCGTCGTGTTTTTCCTGCTCGACGCGGCAGAAGAGGGACTCAAGGCGCTGCCGTACGTCGGGTGGCTCTTCCGCGAAAACTACGACCTCTTACCCAAAAACATATCGGGGCCTATGATGGCAAAGGAGGTAAACGAGGAAGAGACGGCCGACGGGGCCGACGGGGCCGACGGGGCCGCCGAGACAGATGAGGTGAACAGCGAGTTCGCCCCGCTCATCGGCGCCGATGCTGGCGAGGCAGTGCAGGGCGCGGCGTACGGCGTCAGGCCGCAGCTTGCGGGGGCGCTTGCGGGGGCGCTTGCCGTCGCCCCCGCGCTCATCGGCGCCAAGTTCCCGCGCGGCGAGCAGAGGGGGACGACGACGGGCGGGTGGCTCGTCGCCTGGATTTTCATCGTGCCCGTGATGACGAACGCGATCTGGTGCTACGGCAACCAGAGCGGCGCGACGAACTGGGACACGTACGTCACGGTGGAGGAGCCGCAGCGACTGTACAAGTTCGTCTCGCAGAACTCGGACCGCGCCAACGAGGCGCTCGGCGAGCTGGCGGAGTCGGGCATTTTCGGCGCGCACAACAACAACGTGGGGCAGGTGTTCGGGACGGCGGCGTGCGACATAAGCCCCACGGGACTGATTTTCAAGGGGCTTCTAACCCCGCTGCTCAACAACATTGACTTGCCTGATATCCCCAACATCGACGCGCTCAAGTTGCCGAATAATCTCCCCAATATGAAGATGGGGTCACTCAAAATGAAGATCCGGTCGTTTAGCGGCATCAAAAAGCTGTGGGGCGACCTGTTCGACATGCTGGGCGATCTCAGCGAGGACTTTGGTGCTCTCATGGGCGACCTGAACCTGGGCTCCAAATTCGATGGGATCGACATGCTCGACTGCACCCCCAACGAAAAGGGGAAGGTGGCGTGCGTCAAATACGGGAAGTGGGAGTTCTGGATCGTGTGGACCCTGCCCCTCGTGTTCTGCACGCTTGTCATATTGGGTACGGTGCTCAGTCTGCTGCTCCCCGACGACCGACAGAAGGACGACTGGCTGGGCCGCTTTAAGATCGGCAGCCTCAACTTCATTCGCGCGTGCCTGTTCCCGCTCGCGTTCACCTCGCTGCAGCAGATCGTGGCCATTATGGGGCTGTTCCTTATGATGAGCGGGCTCGACGCGGTGTTGTTCCGATTTGAGGTCGGGTACGGTCCGGGCGCCGGCGCCGTCTACCAGAGCGCGCTGCTGTGCATCGCCGCCGCGGCGGCTCTCAACTTCAACGAGATTTTGCCGATAAACGGTTAGCGTCTATATTAGCGTCTATATAACTAATCCACAAAGCTTTAAATTTTCGTCGTGGCTATGTCCAAGCTCTGCTGTTTTCGCAATAAGTATACCAAACTTCCCGAGCTACACCCTGTAACGGATGACAATCAGGCCGTAATTCAGAAGGAGCTGAAAAAATCGACATGTTGTACAATCATCACATTGGCATGTTTGGGTGTTCTGCTGCTGCATTTCATTTATGACGCCCTGGTTGACACGTGGCGTTACATCCCGTGGTCCCTCCCGTGCCAATACCATCGCCCGTCCAACAACTTCAATCACCACGTCTGTATTGGTCCGACTGTAGTTACAAAAAAAGCTAAAATGCGTCGTTGGAAAATCGATTATTCCGACACTCAATTAGCCACCACGTATCAAAAATGCGATTCCGAGGCGCTATCGATCCCATTTTTGGTTCACAACGATATCGCTTATTTTGAGCGCGTTGACCACCATGCCGAGGCAACACCTGAATGGGAACATAATAAGGTCGAGCTAATGAAATTAGATGAGTGCGCTAGAAAGGCCGGCGACTGCTTCGACGATTTACAATCCAAAAATGTGCATTTAGACGCGCGCGGCAACGTGCTCATTATCGACGCGACAATAACACCGTGCTTTAGTGGAGGCAACAGCACTGCGGCAACGGGTCTTACAAATCTAATGGGGTCGCATTTAGAATCGTTTTATATTAAACCATAGACGCCCCTCTATAAGTACAATGCCAACCAGCAGTCACTCTCAATCACGCAAAACCCACGATCACCAAGATGATGGCACAGCGCAAGAACCTCGCTATCCCGAAGTCAGTCTTCCGCCGCATCGTGAAGGACGAGATCGCCCCAGGCGACTGCACCATCGGCCAAGACTATTTGATCACTAAGGAGGCCCTCGCCACGCTTCAGGGCGCGGCCGAGAAGCACATGGTGGACATGTTCGGCGCGGCGACGCGACAGTCGGCCACGCAGAAGCGCGTCACGCTGCGCGTCGCAGACATCGAGGCCGCGCGCGCGGCGGCGGCGGCCCCGCTACCCAACACGATCAGTGCCTACGACGTCGAGATGGACACCCGCCTCGTGGGCATGGAAGAGGAGGAGGAGGCCGCCATGGAGCCCGCAACGGAGGAGGTCGGGCAGGGGCTAGAACTCGGTTGCCAGTGAGAAGCGCGCAGCGGGCTCGTGTTTGTGGTATTGCGTTGGCCGGTGCTCGAAAAAGTTAGTCTTCTGATCGATACCGATCATGTGCATGTAGAGCATAGACGCAGGCAGAGTCGCGCCGTAAAAATATTTGCGCTCGACACCGTACGCCGCCATCAGTCGGTCCCCGATCATGCGGACGTACTCGCACCACTCGGCCGCGCGCGGCAGGCCAGGGGCAGGCCTTATCGCGTCCTTGACGAACATGCACTCGGCGTCGACGGCTTCCTTGATAATCGTGGCGATCTTACTCCCTTTCGTCTGCTCCACGAGGTGCGAGTGGATGGCCACCGCGAAGTCCGTGTGCAGAGCCTCGTCGCGGCTGATGAATTCGTTCGACGAAACCAGCCCCGGGAACAGCCCCTTGTCCTTGTACCAGTAGATGACCGCGAATGACGCGCTGAACAGGATCCCCTCCACCGCGCTGAACGCCACGAGCCGGTCACACAGCGGCGACGCGGACCCCATCCACCGCTCGGCGAAGAGCCGCTTCGCGGTGATGGAGTCGTGCGTGTGGACGTTCGCGAGCAGCGCCGTGTGCTCGATTGGGTCAGGCATGAGCGCGGTGATTGCCAGGTTGTAAGTTCTGTCGGAGTATAAAGCCAGGCACGAGAAAGGCGGTGTTAGCGGCGATGGCCGAGGTCGACATAAACAAACCGTGGCTGCATAACGTGACTGAGGCGGCTCCGTGTCAGTGTGAGTGCCACAGCGAGCCTATTGGTTTGGATTTTCCCCTTGCGCGGAAGACGACCCTAAAATCGACCCTAGAATACTGGAAGGACCTATGGGAAGCGGAGCAAAATAAATACTTCGCGGAGAAAGGCCATGTTGAAATCTGCAATCACTCTCTCAAATTGTACGTGAAGTTGGTCCATAATCAGGCTGCCGAGCTCGAAGCTCTGAGGGTGAAACTGAACCAGCTGAGGGTACAACTGAACCAGGCAAACGATAAAAGCGCAACCGAAAGCTATAATCGCGCCGGCTTATAAAAACAAAACATACTTGCTCGACGTGGATCGACTCGATGCAGTTCTGCACGGCGTAGAAGTTCCGCGCCTCTGGGGCCTTGATTTCTTGCGCGAAGTTGTCGTTTACGTTTTCCATC
>Ga0308019_10001000_pt1 | contig 17566 bp, 17 predicted proteins | sample Neamet284_FD_203135 | JGI IMG/M metagenome (GOLD analysis project Ga0308019, IMG submission 203135) | Marine microbial communities from water near the shore, Antarctic Ocean - #284 | ecosystem: Environmental > Aquatic > Marine > Unclassified | place: Southern Ocean | collected 2014-10-01 | reverse complement strand
ACAGCATTACCAATTTATAGAAATAATAAACAGACTTTTGAATTGGAATTAATAAACTGATTTAAGTCAATGCGACTGTTTTTATTTATTTTACTGATTTTTGTTTCATCCTGCGCCCGCGAGCCTATTTTAGAGATGCCATCTCGTGATGGGATGCCCGATCAGGAAAGTTGGGGTGTAACCATTATTTTGACAAGTGAAGGTTTAATCCGGGCTAAAGTTCGTTCGGGACATTTAGAAAAATATAATGAAAAAAAATTTGTTCTATTAGATAGCAGTGTCATGGTAGACTTTTTTAATGAAAAGGAAGAACACACATCTGTGCTTACATCAAAAACTGCAGAAGTTGACCAAGCATCCAACGATATGAAGGCAATGGGGAATGTGGTTGCTGTATCGGATAGTGGAATCACGCTTTATTCTGAAACATTAACTTGGAATTCCAAAGATGAGAAACTTCATACAAAAGATAATATTATGATTACCACTTTGGAAAAAGACACTTTGTATGGGGTGGGATTTCAATCGGACTCAGATATGAAGAATTGGAAAATATTAAGCCCGTCCGGTGTAACAGGCAGGGAATTGGAATGAGAGATCGTCATAATACTTTGAGCGCAAAAGGGCTCTACAAGCAGTATGGTAAACGCATGGTGGTTCGAGATGTGGATGTTTCTGTAGATCGTGGCGAAATTGTAGGGTTGTTGGGGCCAAATGGTGCAGGAAAAACCACAACATTCTATATGATTACCGGCATGATTAAACCAAGCAAAGGACATGTATTTTTGGACAAAACAAATATTACCCAGAAAGCCATGTACAAGCGAGCAAGGAAAGGGATTGGCTATTTAGCACAAGAGCCATCCATTTTTGGTAAACTTTCAGTAGAAGATAATTTGTTATTAGTTTTAGAAATGATAGAAGGGCTTTCTAAAAATGATCAATTAGAAAAAAAGAATCGTTTATTAGAAGATTTATCCGTATCTCATTTGGCAAAAAGTAAAGGGAGTACATTGTCTGGCGGTGAACGACGTAGAGTAGAGATTGCCCGTAGTTTATGCATGGATCCCGACTTTATTTTATTGGATGAACCTTTTGCAGGTGTTGACCCAATTGCCGTAGAAGAAATTCAAGGAATTGTACAATCCTTAAAAGAAAAAGAAATTGGTGTATTAATAACAGACCACAATGTGCGGGAAACACTTTCAATAACTGATCGTTCATATCTATTATTTGACGGACAAATATTAAAGTCTGGCACATCTGAATCTCTCGCAAATGATGAAGAAGCTAGGCGGCTTTACCTTGGAGAAAAATTTAGGCTAAACTAATGGCAACATCCTTAAGACAACTCCAAACTCAAAAACAAAAACTTGCCCCAAGACAAGTTTTGCAGGCTCGCTTACTCCAGTTGAATACGGTGAATCTTGAACAGGCAATTCTTGCAGAATTGGAACAAAACCCATTATTAGAACAGGTTGAACCGGAAGAATCGCAGGAGGAGGAGGTCAAGGAAGAAACGGCTGTTGACGATATGGATGTTTCGCTGGAAGACATGTACAGCGATGAGTCTACCTATTATTTTTCTGAAGAAAAAAAGGACATGCCGCTCCCGGATCGGCACACGCTGATCGAAGATATGATAGGTCAACTCCAGGATACAAAAATGGATGAGCATGAGCGGGAGATTGCTGAAGAGATTTTATGGAATACAAATGAGCGTGGCTACCTGGATACGGATTTAATCCTAATTGCGGACCGGTATGAGTTATTGGAAGAAGAGATAAGGCCCATTCTTCATAAAATTCAACGATTGGAGCCTAAAGGAATTGGATCTAGGAATTTGAAAGAATGTCTCATGATTCAACTAGAGGATGAGGAAGGATCTTTATCACATAGAATCATTCATACGTGTTTCGACGATTTTATGCACAAACGGTACGAAAAGATTAGTGATCGATTGGATTGTAGTACAGAAGAATTACATGATGCTGTTAACCATATTTCCCATTTGAATCCTAGACCTGGTGAAGGGTATAGTGATAAGTTTCAAACGGTTATTCCGGATGTAATCGTTCGGGAAGATGGGGATGAATGGGTCATTACAACTAATGATGGTGGTCTTCCAGAATTGCGAATCAGTCAGGCCTATGAAGATGATTTGGGAAATGGTAGTTATAATAGTGAGGCAAAGAAATTTATCAAAGGAAAAATGGATTCAGCAAATTGGTTCATTGAAGCGGTCCATCAGAGACGGATTACAATGGTGAATGTTATGCGGTCCATCATTTTATTTCAACCGGAATGGTTTGCCGGAAATATGGATTTTCTTCGTCCTTTAAAACTTCAGGATGTGGCGGATAAGATCAAGATGGATATTTCTACCATCAGTCGCTCTACAAGGGGGAAATTTGTTGATACACCCTATGGTATTTTTGAACTAAAACATTACTTTACTGATTCCATTGAATTAAGTGACGGCCGCATTTTGGGAACATTCATTATAAAACGTGCTTTGAAAAAAATCATTCAAGCTGAAGATAAACATAAACCATTGAGTGATGATATTCTGGTTGTTGAATTAGCCAAAGATGGTTATACATTAGCCAGGCGAACTGTAGCAAAATATCGGGATCAGATGGACTATCCCGTGGCAAGATTAAGAAAAGAGATTTAGTTTAAATAAAAAAAGGAGTCATTATGGCAACGCGACGTGTAATGTTTGGGGATCAAGAAGTTGAGATCCCTGATTTTAATTTTAAAATACTGCCACTTTTGGGAGCAGCATTGGCACTCTGGTTATTTACTGGTGTGTATATGGTGGGTCCGGATGAAGTGGGGGTTGTCCGAACATTCGGTGAATATACCCGGGTGACCCAATCTGGATTGAATTACCATTTTCCCTATCCAATCGAGCAGGTAAATACGCCAGCAATTACGGAAGTAAAACGGATTGAAATTGGGTTTCGTACACTAAATAATGGTCAATACCGTACTGTGGAAAAAGAAAGTCTCATGCTCACCGGTGATGCAAATATCGTTGATGCTGAAATGATTGTTCAGTACAAGATTAAAGATCCAGTGGCCTACCTATTCAACATTGTGGAGCCGGAATTGACAGTTAGGCAAGCGGCAGAAGCGAGTTTGCGCACAGTCGTTGGTCGGAACAACATTGATGAAACATTAACTACCGGAAAATTCAAGATTCAAGAAGAGACCAAAAGCCAAATTCAATCGATATTAGATAAATATGAATCGGGAATCCATGTAGTGGCAGTCCAGCTACAAGATGTATCACCACCGAAGGAAGTAATTGGTGCGTTTAAAGATGTTGCATCCGCAAAGGAAGATAAAAATCGGATGGTGAACCAGGCAGAAGGTTATCGGAACGATGTGATTCCAAAAGCCCGAGGTGAGGCTGAAGCCATGATTCGTGATGCGGAAGGATTTAAACAAGCTCGAATTAAACGTTCAGAAGGTGATGCTGCAAAATTCACAACCATTTTGAAAGAATACAGAAAAGCAAAAAGTATTACTCAAAAACGATTGTATTTAGAAACCATGGAAAGGGTGTTACCCGGTATTGAAAAAATAATTATACCAGATAAGGATAGTGGAAATATGTTAAACCTATTGAATTTGAATCCTGGAAAAGGAGGAAATAAATAATGAAACGATTATCTATTGCGATATTTTCGCTCGTTATATTATTTGTTTTATCCACCATCATTGTGGTAGATGAGACAGAACAAGTCGTCATTCTTCAATTTGGGAAACCAATTAAAATCATCAAAGAACCCGGATTAAACTTCAAACTCCCTGCTCCAATTCAAGTTTTAAATTCTTTTGAAAAACGGTTGTTGGAATATGATGTACCACCAGAAGAAATATTGAGTAGAGATAAAAAATCACTCATTGTCGATAATTATGTCCGCTGGCGGATTGTGGATCCATTACTTTTTCTTCAAACAGTTAGAGCCATTCCTACAGCTAAAACACGATTAGATGATATTGTCTATTCTGAACTACGGCAGGAATTGGGAAACCATGATATGCATGAGATCATTACCGAAGCACGTGAAACCATTATGGAAAAGGTTACTTTAGCCAGTAATGAAGAAACGAATAAGTATGGAATAGAAGTGATTGATGTGAGGATTCGCCGTGTGGATCTCCCAAGAGAGAATGAAGCATCCATTTATGCGCGAATGGAAGCTGAACGGAAACGCCAAGCGAATAAATTCCGGTCAGAGGGAGAAGAAGAAGCACAGAAAATTCGTGCTGCCACCGATCGGGATAAAACAGTCCTTTTAGCAGAAGCCTATAAAACTTCACAACAAATTCGTGGAGAAGGCGAAGCTGAAGCATTGGATATTTATGCAGTATCCTTTTCTAAGGATCCGGAATTTTATGAATTCATTCGGACACTTGAAACCTATGAGAAAGTGATTGATAAAAAAACCACTCTGGTTTTACCCGGCGATTCAAAATTATTTAAGGCATTAACTCAGTAAAGAGGACGAATTAACCTTTCGAAGGTTTTTAAACCTTTGAAAGGTTAACTTTTAAAAATGAAAATAGATATCAGATCAACCACCATTATAGGTGTACGACATAAGAAAAAAGTGGCCATGGCCGGTGATGGACAAGTCACATTTGGGGATATGGCTTTTAAACAAAAAGCAGTCAAAGTAAGAGAATTTGAGACGGTGAAAGGTGGCGTGCTTGGCGGGTTTGCTGGTGCTGCTGCCGATGCGCTCACTCTCTTTGATAAGTTTGAACAGAAATTGGATCAATACGAAGGTGATATGAAACGGGCTATCGTAGAGTTGGCAAAAGAATGGCGAACAGATAAAATCTTGCGTCATCTTGATGCAATGCTTGTTGTTATGGATAAAAAATACAGTTTTATTATAGCCGGTGACGGAAATGTGATTGAACCAGATGGAGCTGTTGTTGCCATCGGTTCCGGAGGTGGTTTTGCTCAATCAGCAGCGTTGGCATTTTTGAAATCGACAAAATATTCTGCCAAGCAAATTGCGGAAGAATCACTGAAAATTGCCGCTGATCTTTGTATTTATACGAACGATACTATTACCGTTTTGGAGATTGCATGAAGCCATTAACACCTCGGCAAATTGTAAAGGAATTGGATCGGTATATTGTTGGGCAAAAGAATGCAAAAAAAGCCGTAGCTATTGCGCTTAGAAATCGATGGCGACGACAGCAAGTAGAAGGAAAATTACGGGATGAAATCATGCCCAATAATATTATAATGATCGGCTCTACAGGTGTTGGAAAAACAGAGATCGCCAGACGGCTCGCATCCCTTTCCAACGCTCCCTTTATCAAGGTGGAAGCCAGCAAATTCACGGAAGTAGGATACGTTGGTAGAGACGTGGAGTCCATGGTCCGGGACTTGATGGATACAGCCGTGACTATGGTGGAACGGGAAAAAGAAGATGAAGTGATTGAAATGGCTGAACTTCTTGCCAATGAACGGATTATTGATATCTTATTTCCCGATGATCACAAAAATGATCCTAAACAATCCAAAGAATTGAAAGAACGCCACGAACGAACGCGGGAAAGAATTCGCAAAAAATTGGAGAAAGGTGAATTCGAAGGCAAAATGATTGAGGTTGAAGTTTCGGATGAACCAGCTATCGGGATGCAGATTTTTGGTCCCATGGGCATGGAAGATATTGGCATGAATATAAAAGATATGATTTCCGGTTCATTGCCAAAATCAAAACGGTCTAAAAAAATGACCGTGGCTGATGCCCGAGAGATTTTGACCGAAAATGAAGCATCTAAATTAATCGATCATGAAGAAGTGATCCGCATTTCTCGTGAACGAACGGAGAATGACGGCATCATCTTTTTGGATGAAATTGATAAAGTTGTGGGAAATAATAATGGTGTTGGTCCCGATGTGAGTCGAGAAGGTGTCCAGCGTGATTTGCTCCCTATCGTGGAAGGAAGCAATGTGAATACAAAATATGGTGTGGTGTCTTCAGATCATATTTTATTTATAGCTGCTGGTGCTTTTCATGGGAGCGCCCCATCAGATATGATCCCGGAATTGCAGGGTCGATTTCCCATCCGCGTTGAAATGGACAAGCTTACAAAAGAAGATTTTGTTAAGATTTTAACACATCCACAATCCGCATTAATCAAACAATACACAGCACTTTTAGGTGCGGAAAATGTGGATTTGGAATTCAATGATGCTGCCATTAAAGCGGTAGCGGAATTCGCATCAGAAGTGAATAGTAAAATGGAAAATATCGGTGCACGTCGCTTGCATACCATTATGACAACTCTTTTAGAAGATCATCTTTTTGAGCAACCAAAACGAGGAAACAAAAAAATCAAGATCACAGCAACAGTCGTTAGGGATTCCTTGAAGGATATTGTTGAAGATCCAGATTTAAGCCGGTACATTTTATAATAAAATAGAACAAAGATAAAAATGCCAAAGCACTTTTTACATATATCCGATTTTTCAAAAGATGAACTATGGAATATGCTTCACCTGGCGAAAGAGATCAAAACCAAGTTTCATAAGCGGGAAGACTACAAACCATTTAAAGATCAATCACTGGCCATGATCTTTGCCAAGCCATCAGCTCGAACTCGAATCTCATTCGAAACCGGATTCACATGGATGGGTGGCCATGCACTTTTTCTTGGTCCTAATGATATTGGTATTGGAAAACGTGAAGCAATTAAAGACATCGCGCGAGTTGTTTCGCGATATAATGATGTGATCATGGCCCGTCTTTTTGACCATCAACACATTTTAGAATTGGCAAAATATTCAGATTCAACAGTGGTGAATGGACTTACAGATTATAATCATCCTTGCCAGATTATGGCGGATATTCTCACCGTTTGGGAACATCGTGGAAATTTAGATGATTTAAAAATCACATATATGGGAGATGGGAACAACATTGTCCATTCCTGGCTTCAACTGGCCAGCAAATTTCCCATGCATTTTGTATGCTGTGGTCCTAGCGGATTTGAGCCTGATGAAAAAACAGTGAGTATGATGGAAGAATCAGGTATTTCTACCTTTGAATTATCTCATGATCCAAAATCTGCAGCCCATGGTGCGGATGTGGTTTACACCGATGTTTGGGCATCCATGGGACAAAAAGAAGAAGCAGCAGAACGAGAAAGGATTTTCGCAGATTTCCAAGTGAATGAAACTTTGATGGATAACACCGGAAAAGATACTTTGTTTATGCATTGCTTACCGGCAGAACGTGGACGAGAAGTAACGGACGGCGTTATGGAAGCTGATTATTCTATCGTATTTGATGAAGCAGAAAATCGGATGCATGCCCAAAATGCAATAATGGTCACTATGAATAAATCATAAAAATTTGTAATGTAAAATGTGTTTAATATTATTTGGAATTACTATTAAGAACTATTCCCATAATTATTTTATAATGTATTAGAAAAAGTGCAGGATATTTTACCATTTTTTGAAACAGTCCCGTCTTCCACAAGATCCATATTTTTGGTGAGTGGGTTGGGACTATTTTTATCCCTTGAAGCTATCGTTCCACTTTTTAGAATGAATTATAATAAGGTAAAACATGCGGGGATTAACCTTACCTTTACCCTCATAACACTTGTCATTAATCTGATAGGCGCTTCATTGATTGTTACTGCTGTAGATTTTAGTCAAACCCATCAATCTGGTTTGCTGAATATAGTTGAATTGCCTCTTTGGCTCTATTTGATTTTGGGATTAACCCTTCTGGATCTCATTGGGGCTTGGCTCATTCATTGGCTAGAGCATCGTGTAAAATGGATGTGGATGTTTCATTTGATACACCACACAGATCCTAACATTGATGTGACAAGTGGACTTCGGCATCATCCTGGAGAAAACATACTCCGACTTCTATTTACAACATTGGCAGTTTTATCTACAGGGGCATCTTTTGGATTGGTCATGCTGTACCAAACTATTTCAGCCTTTTTTGCCGCATTGACACATGCAAATATTCAAGTTCTAAATTGGATAGATAAACCTCTTTCATGGGTATTTGTTACACCTAATTTTCACAAGACCCACCATCATTATATTCTACCACAGACGGATTCTAATTATGGCAATATCTTCTCAATTTGGGATCATATCTTTTCCACTACAACTCATATTGATATGAAAGATATGATATACGGTATTGATACTCACATGAACCTGTCAGAGCATTCCAGTATCAAAAATCTACTCATGATTCCATTCCAATCGTATCGACGACCAGTGGGATCAAAATTCAACAAATAATTCTTCTTTTTACAAAAAGATCATCTTGTAAATTTGGCGCCTTATGAAGGTGCAATTTATTTGGCTTTTAGGTGTTATCATCTGGAATTTTGGCTTTCCGTCTGTCCCACCCATTGCAGATGTTATTGCTGCCGTCTTGCTATCCTTTGCAAGTTATCATCTTAAAAATACCCTTGGTTTATAATTCTTATGAATAAAGATCAAAGCTACTGGAAGGAAAATATTTCTCTAATCATAAAATGCCTGGTGATCTGGTTTACTGTATCCTATGGTTTTGGTATTATTCTAGTAGATAGCTTAAACACTATACATTTGGGAGGATATAAGCTGGGGTTTTGGTTTGCACAGCAGGGTTCAATTTATGTATTTGTGATTCTTATTTTTTACTATGCTTTTAAAATTGATGAAATTGATCAAAAATATAGTACACTTAATGATCAGGTGAAATAAACCTTAATATGTCTCTACAGGCTCTCACTTTTTTAATTGTTGGTGCTACATTTGTTGTTTATATAGGAATAGCCTTCTGGGCTAGAGCAAAAAGCACAAACGAATTTTATATTGCTGGAGGAGATATTCATCCTGTGGCTAATGGCATGGCAACCGCTGCAGATTGGATGTCGGCTGCTTCTTTTATATCCATGGCAGGTATGATTGCTTTTTTAGGCTATGGAGGTTCTGTATTCTTGATGGGCTGGACTGGTGGCTATGTGCTATTAGCTTTGCTTATTGCTCCGTATCTAAGAAAACACGGTTCATTTACAGTTCCTGAATTTATCGGCGATCGCTATTATTCCAAAACGGCTCGGGTTGTTGCTGTGGTGTGCCTAATTATTGCTTCAGTGACTTATGTAATAGGACAAATGAAAGGAATCGGGGTAGCATTTTCACGATTTCTGGAAGTAGACTACGATCAAGGCCTTACGATTGGAATGATCATTGTTTTTATTTATGCTGTCATGGGAGGGATGAAAGGAATTACCTATACCCAGATTGCCCAGTATGTCATTATGATTATAGCTTACACGATTCCTGCTATTTTCATTTCATTTATGCTTACGGGAAATCCAATTCCCCAGTTTGGATTGGGAGGTACTCTAGAAGATGGTTCCTATCTGTTGGATAAATTAGACCATATTATTACCGATCTTGGCTTTAAGGAATATACCACTAATGCTCGCTTAAGTTTATTTAACATGTTTTTTTATACTTTATCCCTGATGATTGGAACAGCTGGGTTGCCCCATGTAATTATGCGGTTTTTTACTGTACCATCAGTAAAGGCTGCCCGTTCGTCTGCGGGGTGGGCATTGGTGTTCATTGCCATATTATACACTACAGCACCGGCAGTAGCTGCCATGGCTAGGTTAAACCTGATAACCACTATCGATCAGCCAGAACAGGAGCAAAACCTGGCCTATGAAGATAGACCTTCTTGGTTCAGGAACTGGGAAAAAACAGGCTTGCTGAAATTTGAAGATAAAAATGGAGATGGTTTTATTCAGTATACAGGCACTGAAAATAATGAAATGGTAAAAGTAGATCGGGATATTATGGTCCTAGCCAACCCAGAAATTGCTGGCTTACCCAACTGGGTAATCGCACTGGTTGCCGCAGGAGGACTGGCAGCAGCCCTGTCAACCGCTGCTGGCTTACTGCTGGCTATTGCATCTTCTATTTCCCATGATTTGTTAAAAGGTGTTTTCCGTCCAGATATTTCTGAAAAGGCAGAATTAAGGTATAGCCGGATTGCCATGGCTGCATCTATTGCGGTTGCAGGTTATTTTGGATTTAATCCTCCAGATTTTGCAGCGGGCACGGTTGCCTTAGCCTTTGGCTTGGCTGCGTCATCTATTTTTCCAGCTCTGATGATGGGTATTTTTTCTAAGACAATGAATAAGGAGGGTGCAATTGCGGGGATGTTGGCTGGAATTGGCGTGACTCTTTTATACGTATTCCAACACAAGGGTATTATGTTTATTGAGTCCACAGCATTCCTAGGAAATATGGAGCCGAACTGGTTTTTGGGTATAGAACCCAATGCATTTGGTGCTATAGGAGCTATCGTGAATTTTAGCGTCGCTTATCTGGTTGCTAAAAAGAATCCACAGCCACCAATGGAAGTCAGGGAAATGATTGAACGTATTCGCCTTCCCTAGATTGGATTAGTAATCCATATCCATTCCACCGCCGCCACCTCCGCCGCCACCAAAATTCCTACGATCCCATTTCTTTTTCTGCTGTTTCCCAAAATTATATCTTAGATTGAGAGATGTGGTTCGACGACCGCGCTTCCGCTCGGCATACATTTCTTGTATATATAGCTCGTAGTCTTGCTTTGTATCAATAATAAATTTTCTATTATCAAATATATCATTTACTTTCAGTGTAACTGATAATTGATTATTCATAAATGATTTTTCGATACCAAGATCAGCACCATAATTAGCAGGAATCGTTCCAGATGTAATTTTCATTGTTCCACGACCACCAACTGATAATTCTAATCGTGCCACTGTAGGGATATTTAAAGTTAACTGGCCGCGGTTATACATACCGTAGGATGTCCCGGTCATATCTTCTTCATACTGTCCACCATCTGTCTGAGATCTCCACCACCAGGTTGTAAGCATAAAACTAGCCAGCGGCATGGGGCGATAGTTGATAATAACGCTCCCACCAAGATTTTTAGCACTTTCAGCATTTCCAGATGTTAATAATTCATAGGGTCGGCCATTATAAATAATTTCATCTCGATCCCACCAGGCGATTTGATCGGTGGTATGCTTGTATGATATGCCAGTATTAAAATTGAATTTTCTGGAATTACTTGAAAAATTTATTTCCATCACATCACTGTATTCTGGTTTTACATATGGATTCCCAGTACGAACATGTGTTGTATCCAGTATTTCCCTAGGAAATGGGTTTAATGATCTTGTCCCAGGTCTATTTACACGTTTAGAGTAGCCAAACTGTATTTGCTGTTTTTCCGTAAGTTTATAGTTCAAGAACAAACTAGGATAGAATTGTCTGTAAGGTTCATCAATTTCATTTTTTTCAACGGCCTGGTTAATAAGAAAATGGGTAATACTGGTAGCATCTGTTGTGTCACCGGTTACCTTTGCCTTGGTCTCTACCTGTTCAAACCTGAGCCCACTTTTTAAACCCAGACGGTCATTGATTTCGTAACCCAGGGTAGTATAAAGGGCATAAATATCTTCACCATATAGATAATCATAGGTTCCATCCTGAAAAAATAAATCATCATCCAAGGTTTTAAGGGTGGTCTTAAACCCTGCCTCCAGGTCAAAGATCTCACTTAGCTTACCTTCATAATCAAATGATGCAATGATACTTTTATGATCGTGATTATCTTTTACTTCGTTGCCCAGGTTTTCTTCAGTTTCATTTTCTTGTCCTATACCATAGCTAATGTCTGCATTTAGTTTCTTATCTTTAGAATTAAATTTGTTCTCGTAGGATAAAGAATGGTCCCATTCATTTTCCAGTCCATTTTCATTTACATTTAATCTACTGGCAACTGGTTTCGTTGTTTCAACGATCTCTTGGCTGTCCTGGTCTCTTTTACTAAAGGTAGATGTATAACTGATCGTGCTAGTAGGCGTAGGGTAAAGGTCGCCGCCAAAACGGAATGAAATATTATCAGAATTCCTAATTCTTTTTGTCTCCTGGTCTAGCTCCCTGACGCTGTCACTGGGGTCAGAATAAAGGTAATTGAATTTTCTTAAACCCTTACTAATTCGCTCTCCCGTTCGGTAACTGGTGGTACTGAAAACGTTCCAGGTATCCGTTCGAAAGTTCAAATTTCCGCTGATGTTATTCTTATTATATTCACCAGCCGAAAGAGATGTGCTGCCGTTAAACCCTTCAAATGCACCTCGCTTAAGAACAAGATTAATAATACCGCCCACACCGTCCGGATCGTACTTTGCAGATGGATTGGTAATAACTTCTACTTTCTCAATCATGGATGCCTGCAGGTTGTCAACCATGGACCTACGATCAAAGCCCACTTTTTTACCATCTATTAGGACAGTTACATTTGCATCGCCACGAAGAGTGATATTACCATCAATATCTACGGCTACTGTGGGTACTTGATTCAAAACATCTTCGCCAGATCCACCGGAAGCAGCCAAGTTCTTTCCTACAGTAAAAATTTGTTTATCAATGGTTTGAATGAATTGGCTCTCTCCCAAAACTTCTACTCCAGCAAGATTAATCGATGAAATCTGAAGTTTCACACTCCCCAGGTCATGCTTAATACCGCCTCCTTCACCAGGGGAAATATTAATAGGTGATATCTCTTTTGCTGCATAGCCAATGAATTCCACCACTGCCCGATATCTTCCCAAGGGTACTTCACGGATATTGAACCTGCCTGTTTTATCTGATAGTGCGCCAGTCACAACTTCATCAGAGCGCATATTGACCAAAGAGATTGAAGCGTATTCAATGGGCAGGCCTGAAGTGGAATCCATTACCGAACCATTTACAACGCCGATGGCAGGCATTTTACCCCCGGCACCGGGCCATTGGCTAAAAGCAAAAGTAGAGAGTGAAAACACAAGTATTCCAATGGAAATAGTTTTATCATTAAAGTACATAATTATTTTTTTCATTTAAATCGTTCGTATTTAGACCGTTGGGTATGACTCTTTCCAGCGGTTATGGTTATAAAATTTTAGAATACCTCGGATAGGTAGTATTGGAATTTACCTATTATAAGTGAATTATTATTATTGTTTTGGTCTTACTAAGATTCTGAATACAGGATGTGTTGCCGGTGCAGTTAAAGCGTTCAGAACTTCGAACTGCATCTCAAACTTTCTTTTTTTATCTATAGTTCTTACATCAATTATGGCTTCACCATGGGGAGGAACCATGATCAAATCCGTATTATTATAAAAATCATATTTACTTTGATTTCGAAGGATGTAGGGTGCGTCTGAGTTGTTAGCTAGTTTAACGTGTACAATTGTAGAATTATGAATATAGCTTGCGGAACGAATGCTTAGGCTGGAATTGATCAGTGGTATAAGAAAATCACTTTTCCCAAGTAGTTTTTTATTGAACCATACTACAGTTTGCCCCTTTCTCAATGCCATCTTTAAAGATGATTGTGTTTTCTCACGTGCAAAGACCAGAGTAACGGGTCTATGCCCTCCGGATGGTATATGGTACTGCCAGTCAATGATATCATGGATATCAGATGTTCCCAGGATGGTCAAGTTATGATCCAGGGCTAGTTGAAATGCTTCGTTAGAATAAGTTGTATCGTTTACGATCTCGATGCCTTCCAGCAGCCCATTTTTAATCATATCGAGATGGACCTGATCTACAGGAACGCTAGCATCGGGTGATTGGCTTGCCCAGTACGGGTGATTCCAAAAAATGAATGCATCTTGTTTGCGGGCTTCTAAGAAAGCATCTATAGGATCATCCACCATTAATTTATTGGCATCTTTAATAAATATAGCATTGACATGCCCCGGTGGCATTTTCCGGGTGATTTCTGATCCGTTAATCACCATTAATTCAGAATTTTTTGCAAACCCCGTTGCCAACTCGAATGAACGATTTCTATCAGGGTGAGGAATATCATCAATCCAGGGTTGATACTCAAGATGCTCCGTAGTTGCAATGACATCCAGACCATCTTTTTTTGCTTCCATAACTCGGATATTAGGCCATACACTACCATCAGAAAAAACAGTGTGCATATGAAGATCGCAGACTAGGGTTTTATAGCCTGGCAGATCGGGAAATTCTATGGCACGATTATTATTCCCACCATGAGCCATGATGAAGGTTATGTGTAATAGTATTATAAAGGATTTATACATTATAGACTGGTTTTATTTTGTTTCTTCCCAGTGAATATCCATGGTATGGTATTCAGCTTTCCGTCCCTTTGTTATGGGTATTGTTAATGTGTAGGGAGCAGTCTGTCCCGGCTCGAGCGCCGTATCAGCAACTACGTTTGATTCATACACGATCCGAGTGCCTTTCACAAAGATCGAATCTATCCCTGTAATTGAAGTAGTTTGATCAAAAAGATTTCCAATTATCCGTACAAAATCTGCCCGGATTTCGCCAACATTCTTGACTTGACCGGAAAAGATCTGTCGATCCGGGTAATAATCAATAAACGGATCACCTAGGAGAATGACCTTTGGTCCCGGTTTTTTAAGCTCATCCATCCGAACCACCATTTCCTTCTTTAATACAAGTGTACCGATCTGGGTTTTTAGGGTCAGCGTAGAATCCGATTCTTCTAATATATCACCAGCTACGACCGTGCCATTCTGGAGTTCTACCTGGTGCTGGAATGTTGGCACCTTGATCAAATCTAATAACTCGCGGCTGACGTTGGGCATGGTCTGGCCTTTCTGGTATCCTTTGACTACCCTTTTTAATGAATCCATTTCTGTTTCTAGTGCCTTGAGATTGGATTCATATTCAAAGAATAAATCTTCAAATTTCAATTTAGGTTTTGCTGGTTTTTGTCTTTGCTGTGGAAGTATGACTCGTTGATCGGTTATCTCAGTTTCTGAATTTGTTTGGGAAAGTGTATTCGAAGTTTCACCATCAGATATCTTTAGTGTCAATTCTACATCGGTAGTATTTAAAGTGAATCTAACATCACCGCTTCCTTCTTTTTTATGTTCGCCCATCAGGGTATATGAGCCGGCACGGATCTTTTTGAATTTAAATTCTCCACCGCCCTTGCTTTTACCACTTTCGATCTTTTTACCTTCTTCATTAATGATAGTGAGTTTTACTTTTTTGATCTTTTCTCCAGCGTTGTTTTGTACAATACCGGATACGGTAAAATTCTTTTTGACTTTTTGTTTAACATTAACAGCAAATACAATCCCCAAAAGAAGGAGCCAGGTAAAATATCTATTCATGCTCTCTCCGAGAAAAGTGAGCTTTGAATGCCATTAGGCGCACTGCATTTGCATTTTTCTTTTCTTCTCCCAGGGTATAGACCATATTTATAATATTATCGTAATAGATGTAATTTTTTTTATCATTCAGCAGGGGTAGTAATCCATTCACAATCGATGGGTCATTGAAAGCTGCTAGATTATCAATCGCTTTTTTTCGAATGTCTACAGGATAATCATCACTGTGTGCTATCTCTAATACAGCTTTTTTCACTTCCGGATCATCAAACTCTCCTAAGGCAGCAAGCATAGTATTCAATAAACTATAATATTGAGATTTTCCTGTGTTATAAGTATTTAGCAATGCAATGACGAGATTCTCTTCTTTTACACCTTTCATGGTATTAAGAGCAAATTCCCGAACTTCAAGATTGGTGTTTGGGTCACCCAATAATTCTGCAAAGGCAATGGCTACTTCATTGGGATTCTTTTTACCCAGTATTTCAACGGCCTTGTTTCGAATACCAATATTAATTTTTGGATCCTTAGCAATGGTAGTCAGAATCGGTACCACTTGGGGGCTCCCGAGCGCTCCTAGCGTTTGTGTCAAAAGAAGTTCTGTCCTTGCCATATTACTTTTTGCCACCCCGTAGAGATCCAATAATGCAAGGATCTGGTCCTTGGTTCGGACACGGTTGAGGTTCTTGACGAGGGATATGTGAATTGTATTGGTACGGTCTTCCAGTTTATGCATTGCTTGGACCAAGGACTCTGCTGCTTTTGGATTTTCGTCAAACATACCTAGCATATTAATGGATTCATTAAGGAGTGAGTAGTCTACTGCGATAGTCGTTCCCACCATATTTGCAATAGAATTCAGAGCACTAGGGTGTTGGGATTCGGCCAGAATTCTCCCCGCTGCGATCCGTGCTTTTAAATGCTGTTGAGGATCTTCGTAAATTTTCACCAATTCATCTAAAGCTAGGATATTCCCGTCACGGTATGCGCTTTTCAATGTTTGGATATTATTCAAAAAATCAGGATCGTTTGGATCACCGACACCTTTTTTCCCAAATAACCCTTTGATCTTTGTGCATCCTTGAAACAAGAATAATGAACAAAACCCTATGAGAAACAGCCTACGCATCATTCTCCCATGGGTGTAGGGTTAAGTCGGTGCCATCAAAGATGGCATAGGATGGTCGGTAGAACCAATCACCTAAAACGGCCAGTTTTCCTTCATTCACGCTAAACATCTCACCTAAATGATAATGCCCGCAGATCATGAAATCAAAGCCATTATCGAAATAATTTTTAGCAACGTTTTGGAGCTCAATTCGCACATCTTTATTAAAATCATTGGAATGGGTTTGATGTCGTCCGCTTTTTGAAATTGCATTTGCTAACCTGTAAGCAATAGTAGGATGAACCCATCGAAACAGCCAAATAAAAAATTTAGAACGAATTATCCTTTTTAAGATTCGGTATCCATGATCCCAACTCAAAAGTCCATCACCATGGGTGATAAACAATTTTTTCCCATCTATTTCAAGAACTGCATCATCAAAATAAACTTGATCCATAAGTTCTTCTGTTATGAATTCCTGTACCCAATAATCATGATTCCCTAATAATAAATGAAGTTCAATACCGTCATTTTTCATTTCCAACGCTTTCTGGTAGAAGTCCATATAAGCTTTGGGAATCAAATGGGGATATTCGAAATAGAAATCAAAAAGGTCTCCTACAAAAAAACACGATCCACCGGTTTTTTGGATTTGATCCAGCAAGCGATACAAACTTCCTCGACGTTTTTTCTCTTTCGGGGATGCTCGCAACTTTAAATGTATATCAGAAATAAAATAGACGGGTGTCTTCATGACGGGCCAAACTTACTTGTGACAATTCCTATGGGCAAGGACGTAGCGCTAAGAAAAATTGGTTTCGACGAATAGTTGACTTCTCTCCATAATCCTAACTAACATTAGGGAACTCTTGTCATTAAGAGACGTAGTTTTTAAAGCCATGAGACTCCTTTTTACAATTACTTTATGTTTATCAACGCTTCTGAATGCCCAATCTTTTGGGCAGAATAAGGTTCAGTATAGGGATTTTGACTGGAATTTTATCCAGACGCCCCATTTTGACATTTATTATTATGGCGGAGAAAAAGACTTAGCAGAATTTACCGCTGATGTTGCGGAAGAATCTTATGAGCAAGTTTCACTTCATTTACGATGGGATCTGAAACGGCGAGTATCCATCATGGTCTATAATTCCCATAATGATTTTCAGCAAACTAATGTAGTGGACACCTACATGCGTGAAGGAATAG
>Ga0308019_10000997_pt1 | contig 17597 bp, 13 predicted proteins | sample Neamet284_FD_203135 | JGI IMG/M metagenome (GOLD analysis project Ga0308019, IMG submission 203135) | Marine microbial communities from water near the shore, Antarctic Ocean - #284 | ecosystem: Environmental > Aquatic > Marine > Unclassified | place: Southern Ocean | collected 2014-10-01 | reverse complement strand
AATACCTAACAGCAACAATGGTATTGACCTTTTACGTTTTGCTGATATGACGATTGAGGAGACTCTCAATGGTGAACACAATAACCGCGTAACATGCATATCATTTTCATCTCTAGGAAGTTATATTTTGACGGGTGATGAATCTGGTCGCGTCGTCATGTGGTCATCGCAAGGTAACCCGACTGATAAGAAATGGAATCTAGGTTCAGAAATAAAAGCATGTGGTTTTGACTCGGCAGACGAACGCTTTGCGGTGTTGACTGTTGATGGTTCATTGACTACATGGTCGTTTGCAGGCGGCCCTCTTGAAGTAGTTGAACTTGAAGGAGGATCTGCATTACAATGGTCATCTGATAGCAGCGTACTTCATGTTTTAGAGACTGGGATGTCACCGCGTATTCTCACAGTTGATTCGGTCACTTTAGAGCCTTCAGTTTCTCTCTATCTTGCACATCAAGCGCTCGATTTTGCTCAGATGGAAACTCAATTTGGAACGCGTGAGATGGCATTTGTAGCTACAAATACTGGCCATATTGCAGTGTATGGGACAAAGCCTCTACCTGAGGGATATGGTGCAATAGGTGCTGATTTCGATGGCGATAATGTCCCGGATACTATAGATGATGATGATGATGGAGATGCAATATTAGACCTAAGGGATGAATATTGTCAATCTGTTGAAAATACATGTAGTAAAACTCCAAATATCGACACCATTCGAGGAGTTAATATTTTTATTAATTCTACTACTTTTGTTATCACTGACACCTATACTTTGGATGTACAAACATCATCCGCACTTAGAAATCTATCTCGCCGCTCATTGATTGCTGACAAACAATTGAGCCAAGATGAAACAAATCTTTTCGCCGATACAATATGCAAAAACATGAATGAAAATCACTTTGTTAATTCATGGGGGAATATAATTCAACTTTCATCGGGAACACTCACTGATGGGCGAGTCGCATGTCAAATTGAGAGTGGGATGACTCTCACAGCACATACAGATCAGAATACCCACATCGCAGTCAGTTACATCCTCACATTCAATTTAAGTGAAACAATTTCGTATCCCTTTGAATTCACTTTACAATCTCAACCAACAGCCACGGACACCTCTATCGCCCAACACGCACAGATGCATCCCATTGATGTAACTGCCAAAACAACGAATTCTCAAACATTCTATTGGTCGCCTTGGTGGGTAAGCGAGGGAGACCTTCCGATTAACCTCGAAGAACAGGTAGAAACAAAACCTGGCTTTGTTGTAAAAGTGGTTCAAGTATTCAGTTCCTACCCAATTCTCTTCTTACCAATACTCGGCCTCATGGTTGGAGGTATTCTTATGCTCATAAGAACAAAAAATGCCATTGATGTTAATCTTGATTTGATAGAAGGCAGTGATGAGGGGAAAAATGATGATGAACACCCGGAACATCAAGATGAAAAAGTTGACCTCGAAGGTGACGAGGGTGAATCCGAGTCTGAAGTGACTGAGATAAATGAAAATGAATCTCCAGTTCAGACGCCCAGTCGTGAAGTTCGTCGGAAACCGAAAGACGGAAAGAGCGAAGTGACTGTTCCTGCACGCCGAACTGCAAAGAAAGCCCTACCCGGAAGTGAAGAACCGACGAAGAAGGTGAAGCGGAAACGTTTGGACAGTGATATCTCAGAGCCATTATCTGGCGGAAAGGTGAAGGCAACTTCAAAACGAAAAGTAGTTTCAAGACCTAAAGTCGAAGATACTGTGAAAACTCGGCGTGTCGTAACGTATTCAGAAGATAAAGATGTAAATGAATAGCACAAAATATAGAACAAGAATGTGGTGTAAGCCTACCACGCGAATTCTGCACCACTCTGCAATCCGCAAGCTTCGACTAGAAACTCATCCAATCCCTCAAGGTGCTCATGGTCAATTCTGTTGAATACTTCTCCGAAATATCGGTCGAGTCGTTCATAATCGAGGTCAGATCGGGAAAGAGCCCACTGAATGACTTTTTCTCGCTGTTCAGAATTTTGTTCAAACAATCGAAGATTTTCAGTTAACATGCCCTGTGCGAGTCGTAGAGATTCAACCGGTGTATCTTTTCGTGCTGCAAAGACACCGAACACCATTGGTTTTTGAGTGAATTGTAGCCAATCCGTTCCGAGGTCGAGTTGAACAGAAGCCGGGTTGTTGCTTGCTTCCTCAAGCGCTCGGTCACCGATGAGTAAAGCACCATCGCACTTCGCAAGCATAGTTTCGAGGTCAGGACCCATGAGTTCAAAATGCGGATTAAGATTACGCTTTCCGAGAAGATACTTGAGCAATTGAACTGAAGTCGCTGAATCAGTTGGTAGTGCGATGGATTTCATATTCTCAAGTGAAGTGTTTCCGAAAACCAATACGCTCCCTACTTCACCTCGGCTGCAGATTCCAATCTCGGGCAAGAGAATGAGTTCGTCAGCATGTCGAGCATAATCTGCGGCAGGAATAGGAGCCAATATGCAATCCTTCCTAAGCAGGTGACCAGTCAGCCATGAAGGTGGAGCTGCGAGCACCTCCCATTGTGAATCGAGGCCGTAAAACAACGGGTCGCAATTCAAGAATGCAACTCGGCCAATCGTTTTCATCCATCGCGAGTCCTTCATACGATCAACTCAAAGATTAGCCATTTTCAATTGTGTACGTTGTTTCGATACTGGAGGTATGAACACTTCGAACTTTTCATACGTGGTATTGCGTTGAACGGGGATACAACCTGCATCTGAAATGAGTCGGGCCAGACGAATTCGGTCATGGTCCAATGGTGTTGTCGAACCAGCGAGATGCATAATCGATTCCTTCTGCACAGTGCCATCGATGTCATCTGCACCATACTGAAGCGCAAGTTCTGCTAATTCATCACCGATATTCATTCGATATGCCTTGATGTGAGGGATAGAATCAAGCATGAGTCGAGAGATTGCAATTGTGCGAAGGATTTCACTCCCCGTTGCCAATTGTGCTTCAGGCAAACGTGAATCATCTGGTAAATACGGGTAAGGAACGAAACACTGGAATCCCATTGTTTCATCGTTCAGTTCACGAAGTTGAATCATATGCATCAATCGTTGTTCAAGCGTTTCAATGGTGCCGAAGAGCATGGTGCAATTTGTTGGGATATCCAACTCATGTGCGCAACGATGGATTTCAAGATACTCCGATGAACTTTCTTTTCCGTTACAAATAACTGCTCTTACTTCATCATCAAGAATTTCTGCACCTCCACCTGGTAATGACCCGAGTCCAGCATTTTTTAATCGCAAGAGAGTTTCTTTAAACGAAATATTTGATAATTGGGACAGATGCTTTATTTCAACTGCTGTTAATGCTTTGATTGTAATATGTGGGAATCGCTTTTTTGATTCCTTGAAAAGAGACTCATAGTGCTCAACATCCCAATCAGGGTGAAGCCCTCCTACAGAATGGACTTCATCAACAACATCTGCATATTGCCCCAAGTCCTCAAGATATGCCTCAATATCGAGGGCATAAGCATCGTCAGCCCGTTTCGAACGACGGAATGCGCAAAACTTGCATGCTAGAACACAAATATTTGTTTGGTTGACATGAACATTCGAATTGAAAAAAGCATAGGAGCCAAAACGTGCTCTTCGAACACAATTCGATAAACGTCCAACTTCAGAAAGGTTTGGATGAGAATACAAGAGAAGGCCATCGTCAAGAGAAAGTCGTTGGCCTTGAGCTACTTTTTGAGCTAGCGGCTGGATTTTTTCACTCCAAGAAGATAATTCTCCAACCAATTCGGGGAGATTCTCTTTCCATTCAACAACTGAACCAGCATCTTGGATTGTAGACACCCATGCTGACATAACATCACCAGTAGCGCTTCATTCTTCAATATGTGGTTGTCCTCAAGAAGGGAACACTCTGATTATTGAACTGCAAAATAACGTGACTTGACTATGAATTTTCTAAATTCATCGACAATAAATACTCCAGAGGCCACCAAAGTAATCACCATCCAATCACTTGCTTGAAGGCTAATTGTCGAAAGTAAATTCCCAATGTGGATACTCGTAAATGGAATGGAGTAATTCGAAAGTTGAACGAAGAAGAGAAGTAAACCAAGAGAAATTATAAGTGCCAAATTAATCGCTTTATTTGAGAAAAGTCCAAGTTTGAATATACTTTCATTACTCGAACGGCAATTGACTACATTGAATAATTGATAGAGAATGAATACCGAAAAAGTCATCGTTTGAGCATAAGCAAATTTCTCGGTAGCATAGTCCTGTGAATCTTGCACTGCGGCAACATCACCATCAAGACAAGCAGCCCGGTCATAACCGGAAAAAGTTTCGAGGTTAGTCAGAGGGGCGACCTCACATTGTTCTGCATCAATTCCGCCTCCTGCAAGGAAAAAGACGAGGAGAGTTCCTGTGACCATCACTGCACCTAACCAAAAAATCAGAACGATGTCACTGAAATTAGGTAATCCTTCGTCAACCGGACGAGGTGGTCTCGACATGACATTACCGTGATTCTTTTCAACACCCAAAGCCACAGCAGGTGGACCATCCATCAAAATGTTGATGACTAAAATTTGAGTCGCTGTCAAAGGTAAATTCCAGCCAAATATGAACGTAGAGATAATTATTAGAGCGACTGCTGCAACATTTGTAGAAACTTGGTAACGAACGAAGTTTCGGATATTCTCATAGATTTTTCTTCCTTCTTCAACAGCATGAACAATATTCGCAAAATTATCATCTTGTAAGACCATGTCGGAGGCGTCTTTGGCAACATCTGTTCCAGAGATACCCATTGCAATACCAATGTTAGCGCGTGAAAGGGCAGGAGCATCGTTCACTCCATCACCAGTCATTGCTACAATTTCACCACGTGCCTGGAGGCCGGAAACGATGCGCATCTTTTGTTCTGGTGTAACTCTTGAGAAGATACTGGCCTGAGATGCTGCTTCACTGATCGCATCATCATCAAGAGTTGAAAGAGTATGGCCGTTAATCGGTGCAATACCGCCTTCAGTAATATTGAGTTCTCGACCAATTGCTTCAGCAGTATATTGTTGGTCACCTGTAATCATTTTCACTCGGATACCCGCTTGTTGACAAATGGCAATTGCTTCCTTTACTTCAGCGCGAGGAGGGTCCATAATGCCAACCAATCCAAGGAAGATAAATCCTGATTCGACGGCCTTGATGTCGTGAACATCCTCATCATCACCTAATCGACGAGCACATAGTGCGAGAACACGCATTGCCTGACTCGCCATATCCCGATTTGCTTGTGAAGCGGCTTCAATATCTGTCTTTCCAATGGGTACAATTTCTCCATCGAGAATTTTCCAATCTGCAAGTGAAACATAGCCTCCAGCGCCCCCTTTAGAAAAGACCCATCGTTCGCCTTCGTACTCGTGAATGACCGACATACGCTTGCGAGTGGTATCAAAAAAGAACTCATGGATTCTCGAGTGGCGTTGTGCGAATTTTCGGACATCACCGTTTATTTTCCAGCCTAATACAGCACATGCGGAATCTGTTGGGTCACCAATGGCTTGCCATTGTGATTCTACTTTCGAAATCTGTGAGTTGTGACAAAGACTCAAACACGCTGCTGAAAGGCGAAATACTAAGTCTTTCTGAAGGTCTCCCATTTGTAGATCAGATACTTCAACGCCTTCATAAGTGAGTTTACCCTTTGGCTTGAAGCCCTCTCCAGATACGGTATATGTTCCATCTGTGGTCGTCAATTGACGAACTGTCATCTGATTTTTCGTCAGAGTACCAGTTTTATCAGAACAAATGACAGTTGTTGAACCCAATGTTTCAACAGCCTTCATTCGACGAATTATCGCCTTGTGACGTGCCATATTCCGCATGCCAAGAGCAAGGGTAATCACCAATATAATCGGTAATCCTTCTGGAACAATTGCCACAAAGATGGCGATAGCGACGATGAATTGTTCTACAGCAACATCCCTCAAACCCGAAGAATCTATATTAGGGTCTCCAAAAGCAATGAGAACCTTAATTGAAACCAAGAGCGTTGCGACTACTAAAGCGATGAACCCTAAGAAACGGCCTAGGGATTCTAATTTGAGTTCAAGTGGAGTCTTTGGAGATGATGAACCAGCAATATTGCTTGCAATCCGACCAAGCTCTGTATTCATGCCAGTTTCAACAACGATGCCAATCGCACGACCAGTAGATACGCATGTACCCATGTATGCCATGTTGTTACGGTCTGCGAGGAGCGTAGTCGAGGGAAGAGCGGAGGTCGATTTGAGTATGCTGTCGGATTCTCCAGTTAATGAAGATTCATCAATTTTACATTGATAGGATTCCACGACACGGATGTCTGCAGGAACATTTAGCCCTTCATTCAATTTTACAATATCTCCTGGGACTAAGTCCGGTGTAGGAATCGACCATTCGATCCCGTCTCTGATAGCAACACAGGTTGAGACCGACATCTGTTTGAGAGCGTCCATTGCCTGTTCTGCTTGTCCCTCTTGCCAGAACCCAAAGGTAGCATTGGCGGTTAGAACAATAAAAATGAAAATGGCATCACCTGGCTGATCAGGGTGAATGAGCAAGGCTACGATAGCTGCTGTGATTAACAAATAATTCAAAGGGTCGTGATATTGCGAGAAGAAACGGAGTAGAGAGGAGGTCTTTTCCGGTTCCTTCAACTTATTTTCTCCATGGATTGTACGGCGATTTTGAACTTCTTGATCACTCAATCCGTCCAAATTTGTATCTAAAGTGTGAATTATTTCATCTGAATTTAAATCATGCCAAGAATTTGCCAAATAGACCACCTCGAAAGAACCGAATTCTTAGGTGGTAACAGAGAGTACTTATCATAATAATGGTGGGAGTCCCTTTTTTTTCTATGCGATGTATTCAACAACTGCTTTGATGTGGACATGGTATGAGCGCTTTGGGTGAACCTTACATCCCTGCGTCAGAGTCGCCAAAAGAACTTACTCTACGGGTTATAATTGTCGGTATTCTTTTGGGTATTTTGATGACGGCTGCCAATGCATACTTGGGGCTCTATGCTGGAATGACCGTTTCAGCAAGTATACCGGCAGCGGTTATGTCAATGATTATCTTGCGTACACTGTTTAATGATGTATCTATTCTTGAAAACAACTCGGTTCAAACCATGGCAAGTGCCGGTGAATCTCTTGCCGCTGGTGTGATTTTCACAGTTCCGGCTCTTCTCGTCATCGGTATTTGGGATGACATACAATGGCTCGACACCATGATTATCGCCATTTTAGGTGGTTTATTGGGTACCATGTTTACAATTGCATTACGACGCTTGTTCATCGTTGAAGAAGCACTACCTTATCCTGAAGGCGTTGCTTGTAGAGAAGTACTTGTTGCTGGTGAAGAAGGTGGGGAGGGCGCTTTGGCAATTCTCTACGCTCTCGGAATAGGGGCGATTTATGGATTAATGGTCAAAGGATTCAAAGTAACCCATCATAATGTTGAATCGGCTTGGGAATTCTTAGGCACTCGCCTCTATGCTGGAATGGACCTTTCAATTGCACTTTTATCTGTAGGATACATTGTAGGGATACGTATTGCATCATTTATTTTCCTTGGTGGAGTCATCGGCTTTGGAGTACTCGTACCGATGTATGGCCTGATTCGCGGATGGCCTGATTCTCCTGATTTGGTTACTGGCTTTTATTCGATTTGGGCTTCAGAAATCCGTTATGTAGGAGTTGGTGCAATGGTCGTTGGAGGTGTGTATACACTTTGGTCAATGCGTAAAACTATCTTTACTGGGCTCTCAAAAGCCTTGGTTAAGAAAGAACATTCTGATGAGATTGTTTTGCGTACTGAATTAGATTTACCACTTGATAAAGTTCTGATTGTTTGTGGAATTCTTGTCGGTTTGACATTCCTCTACTACTGGTGGGCTACTGGATCATTTATTCTTGCCCTAGCAGGTGCAATTTTCCTCGGAGTTGTGTCATTCTTTTTCGCAGCAGTGGCAGGATATATCGCAGGAGTTGTTGGTTCCTCAAATTCACCAGTCTCTGGAATGACCATCGCTACACTGTTGTTTACTGTAGCATTGGTATGGGTGGTAGGCGACTTCTTCCTCGGCTTAGGGACTGAAGAATTGATGCTTGCAACCTTACTCATTGCAGCAATTGTTGCCACATCAGCAGCCATTGCTGGCGACGTCATGCAGGATCTAAAAACGGGCCACATGGTTGGAGCTACACCTTGGCGCCAGCAAACGGCAGAAATTATTGGTGTCTTAACCGGTGCTGTCGTTATTGGTCCAACCCTCCAACTTCTTCACAAAGCCTTTCGAATTTCAAAGACTGCCTGTGAGATGAACCCTTTGCCGGATGACCCGACATGTTCAAACGCCTTATTTGCGCCACAAGCAGAATTGATTGGAGCAATTGTTCAAGGTGCATTTGGTGGAGATTTGAATATCCAAATGGTCATGCTGGGTGCGATTATTGCTGTAGCATTGATTATGCTGAAAATGCCTGTTATGAGCGTTGCAATCGGCATTTATCTCCCTCTTGGCCTTTCCGTGCCAATAATGTTGGGTGGAGTCATCTCTTATTTTGCTATTAATTCGGCCTATCTCCGAATAGATGGGCGTCTTAGCGGTTCTCCTTCGAAAGAAGCAGAAAAGGCAGCGAAGGATGTTGAAAATAGAGGTGTATTGATCGGTGCAGGCTTTATCGCTGGAGAATCGATTCTCGGTGTATTGATCGCCGTTCTCATCGTGTTGAATATACGACTCGACGACATATTTGGAGTTTCAACACTCAATGATTTATTCTCACTCATGTTCTTTGGTTGGTTTGTAGCAGTCTTCATCTGGCTCGCTACTAGAGCATTACCGAAAGGTGGCAACCTCTTTTCAGAAGCAGTTGCTATTGTTCAAAACATTACTTGGAAATTCGTCAATTCTTTCAAACTTAAGAGTTTGAAGTGAACTATTCTGACTCTCTTTTCTCCTCGTCCGAATGAAAACCATCAAAGGGCTCCCGCTAAGCCAAAGGTTTGCGAGCCGATTCTATGACCAAGTCCATCTCCGAATTAGAAGAAATTGCACGCAAGTGCAGAGTTGAAATTGTCAAAATGGTTCATCGTGCCCAAGCAGGACACCCAGGCGGTTCTCTCTCTGAAATTGACTTGCTTGCAGCATTGTATGCTACTCGATTGCGCGTCCGCCCGGATGAACCAAAATGGGGAGACCGCGACCGATTCATTCTCTCCAAGGGTCACGCATCCCCAGGAATGTATTCGATTCTGGCCGAAATGGGATTCATCTCCCATGAAGATTTGAAATCATATCGTGTGCTTGGCGGAGTTTGTCAAGGCCATGTCGATATGAAATGGTGCCCCGGAGTTGATTTCTCAGCAGGTTCACTTGGCATGGGCCTTTCATTTGGAATGGGTTGTGCTACAGCGGCTCGACTTGACCAGAGTGACCGACGTGCATTTGTCATGATTGGAGATGGAGAAATGCAAGAAGGCAGCGTTTGGGAAGCAGCAATGGCAGCAGCCCATCATGAACTCGGTAATCTCAAAGTTATTCTTGACCGTAATCGAATTCAAAACGACGATTTTTGTGAAGCTCAAATGAGAATGTTTGATATTCCAGCAAAATGGAGAGCATTTGGTTGGAATGTAAAGGAGATTAATGGCCACGACATGACTGAGATCATGGAGGGACTCGATTTCTTGGAAGCTCCAGAAAATTGTAATGGCCCTTCTATTCTTATCGCTCACACCATCAAAGGAGCAGGTATCTCTTACATGGAAAATAATCCTTCCTTCCACGGTGCAGCTCCAAATGATGAACAATTTCACCAAGCAATGATTGAACTCGGGGAGGTGGAAGTATGACCAGAATGGCAGCTACACGAGATGGTTATGGCCAAGCACTCCTTGATTTGGGTGGTAATGAAAAGGTTGTTGTCCTTGAAGCAGACCTTGGTAAATCTACCAAATCCCTTCACTTTAGAAAGGCCTATCCAAACCGCACTATTTCTTGCGGTATTGGTGAACAAAACATGCTTCTTGTTGGAGCGGGAATGGCGGCTTCAGGCTACATCCCATTTGCCAGCACTTTTGCAATATTTACCGAAAGAGCATTCGAACAAATGAGAAATGGTGTTGCTCGGCCGAACCTTGCAGTGCATTTGTGTGGCAGTCACGGAGGTACACATACCGGAACTGATGGATCATCCGCTCAATCTATAGAAGACTTGGCTATATTCCGTACATTACCAAATGTAGTCGTCATGCATCCTTGTGATGATGTCAGTACCCGTGTTTTAACAATGCAACTACCTGCATTAGGGAAGCCATCATACATGCGTACTGCTCGTAATAAAACTCCAGTGCTCTATGATGGACGAGAAGATGAAATTAAGATTGGCAAAGGAATCGTTTTGAAACAAGGCAGTGACGTGGCCATCATTGCTTGTGGTGTATTGGTCTCAGAATCGCTTAAGGCCGCAGAAGCATTGGAATCAGAAGGAATTCATGCTACAGTTGTGGACATGCACACCCTCAAACCGATTGACGGTGAACTTATCGACAATGTTGCGACTCAATGCGGTGCACTTGTAACAGCAGAAGACCACAATGTAATCGGTGGACTTGGCAGCGCAGTTGCAGAGCACATCGTCGCCAATACGTATGCTCCACTCGAAATGGTTGGCGTGCCAGATCGGTTCGGTGAATCCGGTCAAGCGGATGAAATGCTCGAAGTAATGAAAATTTCTGCCAAATATATTGCATTGGCTGCAAAGAAAGCAATTTCTCGTAAGTAATTCTGCTGAAAATACTTTAGTTGGATTGACCGTGTACGGTACATGTCGAGTAGAGATACCCTCGAAAACACGATGCGTGAAGTTGACGCATTCACGAATGAACGTGATTGGGAACAGTTTCACAGCGTTAAGAACCTCATGGCCTCTGTTTCAATTGAAGCGAGTGAATTAAACGAAACAGTTCAATGGACCAATCCTACTCCTGAAGAGGTTCAAAACAATTCTCAATTGCTTTCAGAAATTGGTGATGAAGTGGCTGACATCATGGTCTATTGCTTACGCTTATGTTCAGTTCTTGGAATTGAACCGATACTAATGATGCAAGAAAAAATAGAGAAAAATCGACTGAAATATCCAATTGAAAAAGCAAAGGGTAACTCTGCAAAATATACTGCCTACGAAAAGTAGAGGCAATGTTTGAAACAGATACTTGAAAGAGTGCCTCCTACAACATCACAGTATGGAGTTCTTCCTTGACACAGCAGATGTAGATGAAATACGCGAAATTGCCGCTTGGGGAATCCTCGATGGTGTAACAACAAATCCTTCACTTATCAAGAAAAGTGGAAGAGATTTCAAGAAAGTAGTTGCAGAAATCGCTTCTCTTTGTGATGGTCCTATTTCCGCTGAAGTAACAGCAATGGACACCGCAGGAATGATTGAACAAGGCCGTGCGCTCAAAGCTGAATTGCCACCTAATGTCATCATTAAAATCCCATGCATCCCAGAAGGACTTGCTGCAACACGGGTGCTGACTGATGAAGGAATCGATACAAATGTCACCTTGGTATTTTCCGCTGCTCAAGCACTCATGGCTGCCAAAGCCGGAGCCACCTATGTATCCCCATTCATTGGGCGCATCGATGACACTGGACATGATGGCATGAATCTCATTGCTGAAATTATGGACACTTGGGCAAATTATCCTGAGATAACCACCAAGGTTCTCGCTGCTTCAATTCGACACCCGACTCATGTGCTACAATGTATTCAGTTGGGTGTGCATACTGCAACAATGCCGGCAAAGATTTTCCGACAACTGATGAAGCATCCACTTACAGACAGTGGAATCCAAGGTTTCATGAAGGATTGGGAAGAAGTCGAAAAAGCTGGAAATGCTTAATCAGATGAATGATTCTCATAAGGAGGCTTCTTGAAGGAAGGCTTCACCCATCAACCTACGGAGGGAGAAGGATGTCATCGAATCATGACCAACTTAATCGGCTCTTATCAGGTGATTTCTCTCCTGATGAAATTGCCAACGACCCGATTTTGGTTAGCCTTGCTGAACGGATATACGGTATAAAAATCGACCCTGTCATTACGACAAAACCTCGAGATTTTGTTTCGTCGACAGGTGTCGGTGAAGTGGCGGATATCACAGAAGTGGCGCCTCCGACAGACATGCTGATTGAAGTCATCGGTGACCTTGCTCCAGCAATGCCCTTACCTAACATGGATCTTCTTGCCTTGCCTCCAATCCCTCTACTCGCAGTTAAGAAGAAAAAGGGATTGCAGAGAATATTACTTGCTGGTTTTGCATTTGTTGTTCTCAACCTCTTTGGAGTTTGGTCGTATTTATTCGGTAGTTTTTGCCAGGCAGGAGACCTGTGTCCAACCGATGGCTATACACGATTGAATTTAATTGACATCTACAAATTGAACACTGGTAATGGATGGTCTGAACCTGTTCAAAATGGAATGTATGGAATACCTGACATCGTTGCAGTTGTCATACTTGGTGCAGCACTGTTCATCGTATGGCGAAAGTAATCAGTGGTAGTAATGGTTTTTGAAATCAATACTGAAATTGTAGCTTTTGTCGGGATGTTCTTGATTCTTATTGCTTTTTTCTTAGAAACTCAAAGTATAATCCACAGCAAGGCTCCACTCTATCTTCTTTTGATGGCTATAGGTTCAGGGCTATTGGCAATTCGTGCCTATTTGATTCAAGAGTGGGCGTTTTTAATTCTTGAAATTGCCTGGTTCCTGACAGCAATGACCGGTTTAATTATTCGTAATAATCCCTCTACAGAGGCGGATTTATCGGATGAATAAGAACAGTTTCTGTCGAATACAGAGTCCGATGAGAAAACAATACAATCGGAATGAAATTCTCTGCCGCCCAATTCATCAACGAGCGGTATACGTTCGAGTGAAATGTGCTCGAATGTTCGGAACAACTCATATCTGCTGTTTTGAAGCGTCATCTTGATGTGCGAGTGATGAGCGAGATGAAATTATGAGCCAAGGACCAGGTAAGGCCAAGCGCGGTATTCCATCGAAGGCTGAGAATTTTAATGACTGGTACCCATTCATGGTTGAGGCTGCTGAATTGGTCGACAAACGCTATCCAATCAAAGGTATGGACGTTTGGAGGCCTTATGGGTGGAAGACAATGAAACTCATCGATGCCTTGACGCATGCCGAAATGGAACGCACAGAACATGAAGAAGTAAATTTCCCTTTGTTGATTCCTGAAAACCTCTTGGAAAAGGAAAATGCACTTGTCGCACGGCTAAAGCGAGCACGAGAAGAAGGTGTAGACCCAGATGACCTTCGAGATGAAGATGAAGAAGGAGGATTCAAAAAAGAAGTTTACTGGGTAAAACATGCTGGTGATAACGAATTAGACATTCCTATGTTCCTTCGTCCGACCTCTGAAACTGCAATGTATACTATGTTTCCACTGTGGATTCGTTCACACAAAGATCTGCCACTGAAAGTCTACCAAATGGTCAATACATTCCGCTATGAAACCAAACAGACTCGTTCGTTTATTCGAGTTCGTGAAATTCATTTCTTTGAAGCACATACTGCTCATGCTGATGAAGAAGGTGCTACACGCCAAATCGAACAGGACTTAGAAATCGTCAATAATGTCATGCACGATTTGTGCCTCCCAATCATCAAAGCAAAGCGTCCAGAATGGGATACGTTCCCTGGCGCATGGTATACCATCGGAATCGATGCTGTAATGCCAAATGGACGAACTCTACAAGTCGCCTCTTGCCATCACTACCGAGACCAATGGGCCAAAGCATTCGACCTCTCCTATGAGGACCGTGATGCTCAACAGCAGTTTTGCCACCAAACAACCTATGGTATGTCCGAACGCTTACTCGGCGCAATTGTTGGTATGCACGGTGATGAGAATGGCCTCATTATGCCACCAGCCATTGCTCCATTCCAAGTCGTAATTTGTCCAATGATTCGCAAGAATTCTGATGTTGATACCGTCGCTGTGGCTCAAGAGATGGCAGTTACTCTCCGTAAGCATGGATTGAGAGTAAAAGTCGATGCACGTGACATTCATGCAGGTCAGAAATATTACGATTGGGAAATTAAAGGTGTTCCACTTCGTCTTGATGTTGGACCTCGGGATATTGCTCAAGGAACGGCCTTTGCAGCACGAAGAACCGGTGGAAAAGAGCCAATCCCAATGGATGACTTACCAAATGCCTGCCTAACAATTTTGGACGAGATTTCAAATGAATTGCGAAAGCGGTCTTCTGCCCATATGGATGATGTTGTTCAACCCCTTCCACCATTCAAGGAAGTTGATGGGAATTGGGTAATGGAAGGAGAGATTGAGGATGGCAAAATATACCAGATACCATTCGACGGTACCGATGCTCATGCTGAAGCGATTGAACGAGCGACAAGCCTGTCGTTCTTGGGTGACTCAACAGAAGATTTCGAAGAAGAAGTGCCATGCCACATGAGTGGTAAGATGACTCGACGGCGAATTTTCCTTGCGAAGACCTATTGATGGTTCGTATTCTGAAAATTACCAACAAAAGACCATTCGAATTGGTGCTTATTGAATCTCAGGGTTCAGACTAACAAGAAGAGTTGAACATAAATGATCTGGAATAAATCCATTGTCTTTCCTAAGCAAATTACTGAATCTATAATCAAAGGTGAGACGGTTCGAAACCAACCCCTTTTGCTAAAGAAGAATCGATTTTGATATCTGTATTTAAGATAATTTGACCCAATGCTTTGCCTTGAGCATCTAAACGTTTTGATACAGTACCGCCTCCCTGTAGCACATTGTGAATGAGACAGTTGACAGCACCAATTCCATAGACTGGATACACTTCAAATGGGCCATCACTCCACCCTTTAAACCATTTGGCCAATAATCTGGGAGTAATTGTTGATTCAAGTAAGGGCAACCATTCCTTTTTGTGACATATTAATGCGATGTTTACATTGTCCCCTTTATCGCCTGACCTGCCGTGAACTAACTGACCTAATTTTATTGAAATCTTAGTCATAAATATGTACACACTCCTTTGCTCTATCCAATCGTCGAAGAATTTTTTCAGCAAATCTCGAACGCCGTATATTTTTTTCTGAATGGGCCATATTTTCTAAAGGAATAAAAAGCCAATCATTTGACCAAGGCATTCGTAGTTCAAGTGCATGCCTCCAACTGTGCATCATTTTAATGTGAACTTGAGCCTCGATTAAGTTTCTATCGAAAAGAGTTGGAAAAAAGCGTAACATTTCGCGAGGTCTCGACCTCGCACTATATCCGCAAATACCTGCAGGGCCAGTAAGTACAAGTGGAGCTACAGCGCGTGAGAATTCAATCAATTCACTTTTGTCCATGGATGTAGCGACCCATCGAATTACAATCTCGGATGGATTCATTGCATTAGAGCGCATTGCAGGTGGGGTTAGGGCTTCATCGCCTAAAAATTCGCTGTGAATTTCCATTCCCTTCAGATGCTTCAATCTTGAGCGAAGAGTAAAATCAGCTTTCTCAGCACGTTTGCGTGCATTGGGGCCTGGGGCAACTAATTCAGAAACCACCATCCATCCATCTTTATGTGAGGCACTAAGTTTCAGTGTTGAAGTTTGTTCAATTCCTTTAGCACCACGAACTAATACACGATCTTTACCGATTTCCTCTAACTGAATACGACTCAAATCGACAATACAGTCGGGAGTGATATAGGCCGAAGGGTCTCCAATTTCATACAGCAATTGTTCTGCAACAATACGTGATGTTACAGCACCTTGGCTTTCATTTGGTTTAGTGATAATACACCGCCCATCTGGGAATATCTCAGCAAGTGGATAACCCAAATCAGTTAAAGGGCCAATATAATCCCAATCAGTAGAATTTCCTCCGCTAACTTGAGCTCCACATTCAATAAGATGTCCTGCCACAGTCCATCCTGCAAGTATATCGAGCGATTCATTCAAATTACCATCGTACCAATTAGCAATCGGACCACAAAGTGGTAAATTGGCCTCCTCAGCTCTTTTGGCCCAGCCATTTGAATGAAGCAAGCACCCTACAATAAGCGAAGCATCAGCAACTCTTCCTGTGATGACAATATCAGCACCTCGTTCGAGAGACCTACCAATTGCACCAGCACCGAGGTATGCATTTGCAGATACTACGGAGGAAGAATGGTCGAGTAAGGAGCCCAAGGAGGGATTATACATATGCGTAAATTGAGTTCCCGACTCAGCGATTTCACCTAACTTTTCGCTGAGGTCATCACCAATAACCAAGGCTACTCTGCAATCATTCCAGCCAATATCCGAGGCGGCAGCAAGAACCATGGAAGCACAAGAATAGGGATTGGCACCACCAGCATTTGTGACCAATTTCACATTTTTAGTTCGTAGCAAACTAATTCCTCCTGCTTTTAACCAATCTTTCAAATCGGTAGCCCAACCCGCTTCGCTGTTTCGATTCAATTGTTTGTGCATAATTGACATGGTCACCTCAGAAAGGTAGTCCATTGTGAGATAATCTAAATCTGCTGACTCTAATAATTTGAGTGGGGCCATCGTCTGGTCGCCCCAAAATCCTCCACCGCCTCCAATTATCGTCTGTCCGTCCATCTGCTTCAGTGTATTTATTACATCGCATACTATAGAGTTTTTGTCTTGCAGTCAATATAATTCTCAATTCGAATCAATTTATAAAATTAATAATTTCAGCAAAATATGTTCAAATCGAGGGGAAAAATAACAAGAGCGGTTTCCACATGTTTAATTGGCACACGCACGCAATCAGCACTTTTCAGTTCTATCGAAGCCTTCCACAATTGGTTCAATTACGAAGCCAAATTAGGTCAAGTAATTATTATAGGCACTGCTCGGATAAGAAAAAATCAATACTCTTGCTGCAAGAAATGAAGACTATTCAGGCATCGTAATTTTCTTGAGATAAAGTACGTTCGTGGATCGATACCGTCGAAGATGATGATCATCGGGTTTCAACACAAAAGGATAAACTTCCTTTAGAAGCGAATAAATAGATTTTGCTTCTCTCATTTTGAACCGTTCACAAAGATTAAATCGATTGAATATTGGAACAAACAATCGAACATAAAAACATCTTCTACAATTGCAATCCCGGGAAATATTGAATACTAATCAAGCAAACCCCAACCCGTATGAGAGTTAAGGTCATTGTGTTGGTTTTGATTTTTAGTCTCTCAACTCTACCGTTTCCGACTACTGAAGCACAAATTGGCGCTCCTGATGTAAACTTGACTTGCTCATCGGGTAGTGGTTCTGGATCGGTAGATGTTGAAGTCTATCCTGGTGCTACTTTAACAGGTACATCTTATTGTATTGCTAGCAATCCTAATTCCTATCAGGAAAAAGTCAAAATCGAAGTTCAGGCTGATGGTTTGGTAGTAGCGCATCCTGGCTCTCTTACACTTGCAGCGAATGCCGAAGTAGAGTTCATTGTAACCGTAAGAGCAGATGAAGGGATGT
>Ga0308019_10000994_pt1 | contig 17607 bp, 22 predicted proteins | sample Neamet284_FD_203135 | JGI IMG/M metagenome (GOLD analysis project Ga0308019, IMG submission 203135) | Marine microbial communities from water near the shore, Antarctic Ocean - #284 | ecosystem: Environmental > Aquatic > Marine > Unclassified | place: Southern Ocean | collected 2014-10-01 | reverse complement strand
CGGTATTTAAAAATCAGATAGTTCCTACAGAGTATAAATCTAACATTATTCAGATTGTCCCAAGAGAACTTATCACAAGTGGTACTAGTATTACTTGGGGTGTTAAAATGACAGATGTTGTAAATGATACATTAGATACTACATTCTTTCAAATAGCACCACAGTCAAATCTTGCATTAGAACGACAAAAGAAAATTACAACCTTGTCAGGTAGTTATATTTCGGCTGCTCAATTCGCGTCAGGTTCAAAGCACATTTCACCTATTATTGATCTTGCAAGAAATAGTGTAGTTACAGTTGAAAATATTGTTAATAATGTTGCAACAAATGAAACAAATGCAGAAGGTGGAGATGCATTCGCTAGATATATGACTAGACGGGTAAATCTTAAAGAAGGTTTTGATGCTACATCATTGAAAGTTTATCTAACGGCTAATAGACAGGAAGGAACTATGCTGAAAGTCTATTATAAAATTTTGTCTCAATTTGATCCAGAAGTTTTTGATGATAAACTTTGGACTGAAATGTTAGAAAAAACAAATATGAATAATATTTCTGCTGATGATTCGATTGAAGAATATTTTGAAATTGAATATGAACCTGTTGGTAACAGTACAGATTATACTTTAAATAGCGTTACATATGATAGTTTTAAAACTTTTGCTATTAAAATTGTAATGTTGTCTAGTACTACGACCAGAGTTCCATTAGTTAAAAATTTAAGAGCTATTGCATTAGCGTAAATTATGGATAAATTTATTAGAGATAAAAAATCTAAAGCAGTTTTACAAACGGATCTATCTGGTTTAGATAGATATAAAATGTTAAGACAGCAAAAAATAGAAGAACAGACTGATATAAATACTATGAAAGAAGATATTATCGAACTTAAAGCAACTGTAAAAAAAATTATAGGACAATTAAATGGCTAAAATTGTAAGAAGACGAAGAGGATCGACAATAGAACATTCGGCCTTTACAGGTGCTGAAGGTGAAATTACTATTGATTTAGATAAAGATACTATAGTAGTACATGATAATATTACATTAGGTGGATTTCCTGTAGCAAGAGAAGACTTGAGTAATGTTGATTTATCAAATAAAATTGGTGTTGCAGAATTAAATTTACCAGAAGGAACTTCTGGTCAGTTTTTATCTACAGATGGAAATGCTGGTCTTTCTTTTGAAACAATAGATGTTAGTCTTTCTGCAGTTGGAGGAGATGTTTCTGGTACTGTTGCTAATATTCAGCTTAATGCTAATGTAGTGACTACAATAGAATTACTTGATGCTTGTGTTACAGAAGCTAAAATATTAGATGATTCTATAACATCGCCAAAAATTGCTGATGGTGCTGTTGGTATGTCGGAAATTAATGTATCAGATGGTACATTAGGACAAATAATGACAACTAACGGTGCTGGTGGGTTGAGTTTTAGTGATTCTATAACAGAAATTATTATTATACCAACTCCAGGTCAAATGAGTTTTACTGGATTAACTTATATTGCAGGAAGAATGGCAGTATATTTAAATGGTATTAAGATGCTTAATGGAACTGATTTTGTTGCTAATGATGGAACTACTTTAGCACTAACACAACAAGTCTCAAGTAGTGATAGAATTGAACTTCAAATATTTGCTTAAGGAGAAAATATAAATGTCAAAAGCGAGAGAAATTGCAGATTTACTTGACGATGGTGGTGATGTTGTTATGGAAGCGTTAGATAATATTCCAGCTGGATCCACACCTGATTGGAATACATTATTAAATAAACCTGTTTTAGCACCATCCGCAACAACAGACACAACAAATGCAGATAATATTAATAGTGGTACAGTTGGAGTTAGTAGATTAGGTAGTAATGTTGGAAGTTCTTCAACATATCTCAATGGCGACGGAACATGGACATCAAATTGTACTAATCATTGGAATTGTAACTCAAGTATTCCTAGTAATTGTTCTGATTGTAATGGTAAAGTTGTTAGTGCTGGTGGTAGTACTAGTGTAGCTTACGGTGGGTCTTTGAGTATAAATGCAGCCGGAACTGCAATTTCTTTGACTGCAGGTGTCTGTGCATGTGCATGTGCATGTAATTGTTAATGAAAGGAGAAATGATAAATGTTTAAAAAGATATACGATAGTTTATCGTCTGAAGTCCACATAGAAATTTTATTAAGTGATGATCTAGTTTGTATAAAAACTTGGCTGGAATTGACAGAAGCACAATACCTGGATAATGGAGTTAACCCCGAAGGAGTTGGTTGGGAAAATTTAAATAAAGATAATGTTGATCGAAGTTTAACGGTACCAAATATTTCTTATATGGTATGGCCTGAAGATGTAACAGGTGTTTATCATACAAGACTACCAGTATGTAGAACCTCTGGAGAAAAGAAAAAGGGAGAAGATTTTCTTCCGAATATTCCTGCTGAAATTCGTAATACATATACGAGTAAATTAACTGGGAAATATTTTCAAGTTATTTGTTATAGTTGGATTGATCCTACAGATCCATCAATTATGAGTGGTGAACTTACTGATGCAGCATGTTGGTCAATTGGCGTTCACTATGATGGATATTTATCACCCGCCTGTAATACAATTCCATATACCATTGATACAAAAGCACATCCTTTAAGAGAGTCTAGGCGTCAACAAACACCTGTTACGTTGATGTTATATCAACCATTTAAAGATGATAAATTTACTGATTGTTCAATGACTTTAAAATATAACAGAGGATATGGATTTAGTACTAATGTTCTTACTGGATGGACTAAAGGTAGTGGGTATAATTACTTAGATCAAATGTTAACTGCATTTCCAAAGTTTGTAATTACAAGTGGTGGTGGAACTATTGATGCTGATGGAACTGATACCGTTGAATTTAAAATGACTGATGTAGATGATAATACTATTGATAAAAATACTACTGTTTATCTTGACAATACTGGTGGATATCTACCGAAGAAACGTGTTACAATTACAAACGGTACGGGATCATTTAAAGTTAAAGCTTTAGGTTTAGAATCTACAGATACATTTAAAGTAAAAATAGGCTTTAGATCACTAACTGGTATGAAAGATGTTGATTATACTGTAAATTAAATCAACTTCTTCCTTACATCATGGTTCTGGCTTTGTTATACTTTATATGTGGTGGACTTAGAGATCAAATAGATACATTGATAATATATTAATACTTTAATAGCTTAATCATGAAAGCAACTGATATGGAGAATATGATGAAAGATGAACAGCCAGAACATATAGCATTTTATGCTAATAGAAAGCATGATGAAGAGGATACTAGAATATCTCCTTTAGATGATTTTTCAAAAATAGATCAGTTGTGGTCAAGTCCTTTTCTTGAATCAGATACACAACTTCCACCAAAAATGTGTACTGATCTTTGTAATGTTCTTATACAAAAAGAAGTAGCAATGTCTGAGTTGAAAGAAAAAGAGCCACAGTTTTATTCAATGGCGGAATCAAAAGGATTTTATGCTACTACTCACTATAATCTTTTTAGTGATAAAGACTTAGAAGAATTTCCAAATGAAAAACAATCTATTTTAGAATTTGAAAATATAGCATGTCAGCAGATTCGTTATTATATTCGTAAAGGTTGGGGTGTACAACAAGCAGATGATATGGTCATTGAGGGAAGATGTTTCGGTAATGTACAAGAGTCTGGGGCAAGAACTTATCCACATTACCATCAAGATACAGATGGTGTATTAGTTCATTATTTAAAAATAGGTGATACAGATGTTGATCCTTCAGAACAATTGCAACATGGTAATGAAAAATCACCACGACACGGGATGCATCAAATATTATTTCAAGATCCCAGACCGTCTATCAATTATCCATATTGGGAAAAAATTCATGCAGTAACACCTAGAGTTGGATTAACTTTAATTCATCCAAATTATGTTTGGCATGAATCAAATCCGTGGTTAGGAAAAGGTACAAGAATTTGCATCGTTGTTAATTTTAGAATTATGTCACACGGATATAATGAATTAAGTAAACCCTTTCGAGGATAGATTATGGCACAATTTAAATTTTATTTAGAAAAACAAAAAGATAACAGCGAACTAATTTTAGATTATGATAATGAAACATCAGAGTTACGATATGAGAATGGTGATATTGTAGTACCACAAAATACGTTTAAAGATTTTAAACCATCTTGGAAGATGGATGAAGGAAAAAGAGATTTAACAAAAATAAAAATACAATTAGGACTTAAATGTAATTATTCATGTGAGTATTGTTCACAAAGATTTGTTCCACGTAATCCAGATGATACTTATAAACATGACGATGAAGACGAAAATACAGTAGAAGAAATTTCTAACTTTGTTAAAAGATTTGATAAAGTAACAATTGGAAAAGAGTTACATTTTGAAATGTGGGGTGGTGAACCTTTTCTGTATTTTCCAAAAATGAAATTGTTAACAGAACAACTTCATGAGAAGTATCCAGAAGCAACATATAGTGTTATCACAAATGGTTCTTTATTGAATGATGAAATAATTAATTTCATTCAAAAGTATAATTATTCTGTTTCAATTTCACATGATGGTGTTGGTCAAAAAACAAGAGGACCAGATCCTTTAGAAGATACGGAAAAAAAGAAATGGCTTTTTAAATTACGAAATCTTTTAATTCCTGGTAATAGGTTTTCTGTTAATGCCATGATTCATAAAGATAATGATAGTCGATCAGAAGTTCAAAGATGGATACGAAATAATTTTGGAGTAGTTCCTATAGGTGAAGGTGGTACAGTTGATGCATATGATGAAGGTGGACTGAGTATGTCATGGAAAACTAATGAAGAACATATTCAATATAGACGTAAATCATTTCGTGAAATAATGGGTAAAAAAATAGAGCAGTTTACAATACTACAACAAAAAATTACTGGTTTCGTAGATTCATTAAAAGAACAAAGACCATCTGCATCTTTGTTACAAAAATGTGGAATGGAAGAACCTTCTACAATGGCAGTTGATCTTAATGGTAATGTTACTACTTGTCAAAATGTAACTGTATCTTCTGATAATCCTGCAGGACTGTCTCATCATATAGGACATATGGATGATATAGAAAATGTTAATATTAAAACAGGTACTCATTGGTCTGATAGAGAAGATTGTCCTAAATGTCCAGTATTACATTTGTGTCAAGGAAGTTGTTTATTTTTAAGTCCGGGATCAGATGAATGGAAGGCTTCATGTGATAATGCATATAGTGATAATGTTGTTTGGTTAGCGGCTTCTTTATTTGAAATTACTGGTCACATTTTGTATAAGATTGAAGGAGAACATCCTATAGATCGACATGATATATTTGGGTTTGAAGCAAAAGAAGTAGTGCATGTTTAATAACTGTTATAAATAATACAATAGAGTAAATAAATTATAGGCGGAAAAGAACATGGCAAAATTAGTTCAAAGACGAAGAGGTACTACTGTAGATCATGTCAACTTTATTGGTGCTGTTGGTGAAATAACAGTTGATACTACTAAAAATACTGCTATAGTACATGATGGATCAACAGTAAAAGGTTTCCCTCTTGCATTAGAAAATATGTCTAATGTTGTTGGATCACCAGTAGGTGGTGGTGTTGGTATAACACAATTAAATGTTAATGATGGTAGTGCTAATCAATTATTATCTACTGATGGTTTTGGTAATCTTTCTTTTGCAACGGTTGAAATTAATGTTTCAAATCAATCAGTTGGTGGTGATGTTACTGGTATTGTAAGTAATATTCAAATAAGAAGTAATGTTGTAGGTGTTAATGAAATAGATGTACTTGAAGGATCTCTTGGACAAGTGTTAACTACTGATGGTAATGGTGGATTAACATTTACGTCTAAATCAAATGTTAGTGATGCTCCAGTTGGTGGAGATGTTAGTGGTACAATTTCTAATATTCAAATAAATGCTAATGCTGTTAGAACAAATGAAATTATAGATAATGCTGTTACTAATAGTAAGTTAGCTGTTAACTCTATTAGTACAATAAAAGTTATAAATTTAAGTATTACAGCAGATAAGTTATCAGCAGATGCTGTTTCTACTATAAAGATTGTTGATGGTGCTGTAACAAATGCTAAAATTGATACAGTTGATGCCAGTAAGTTAACAGGTGCACTTCCAGCAGTAGATGGTAGTAATTTAACTAATCTTCCTTATGATACGTCTTTTGCTGCTGGGTATGATACAGATATGGTACCAGAAGATTTAGTTAACAATGGTACTTATGCTGAAATGGTTATGTCTAGGAATGGAACATTTGTTGGTGAAGTAGGACATGTTGATGTACAACCTACCGGTAGTCCACTTATCTGTGATATATTAAAAAACGGAGTATCAATTTATTCTACTAAACCACAATTTGCTATTAGTACAGCAGCTATGACTCCTGGTATAATATCTTCAACTTCTGAAGGTTTTCTGTCTGGTGATACAATAACATTTAAGGTTACACAAATAGGTAGTGGAACTGCAGGTCGCGGCCTTCGATTCACATTAAACGGAAAAGGTCCTTCATAAATGGCTCATTTAGCACCACAGTTTATAGGTAGACGTGGAGGAGTAAAAGGAACTTTTGGTGGTGACATATCTTATTACAGTTCCTGGAAAATTCATACATTTTCTACAAGTGCAACATTTACTTATCTTGATAGTAGTTCTGGTACGTTAAATGGTGCACTACTTCAAATTGCTGGAGGCGGCGGTGGATCTGGAGGTCAGGGCGGTGGTGGTGCTGGAGGTATGGTTGTAACGCCTACTTGGATTATTACACCAGGTGAATATAATATGGTTGTTGGTGGTGGTGGTTCTCAAACAACAATTGGTTTTAATAGTAGTATTGGAGTTCCTGGTATATCAGATGCTATTGGTGGTGGATATGCTAATGGTCCAGGTGGTTCTGGTTCTGGAGGAGGAACTTCAGGACAAGGTGGTGGTACTGGAACTGCTGGTCAAGGAAATAATGGTGGCGGCGGATCAAATTGTGGAGGAGCAACTGGAGGTGGTGGTGGAGGTGGTGCTGGAGCTGCTGGAGCGGGCGCAAATGGATTTGGTGGTTGTCCAGGATGTGGTGGTTGTAATGGGGGTGGATCAGGAGTAGGTGGTGCTGGTTTATCGAATAGTATTCAAACTGGTACTGCTATATGGTATGCTGGCGGTGGTGGAGGTGGAGGTGGTAATACAAGTGGTAATAGTGGAAACTCTGCTGGAGGAGTAGGTGGTGGTGGAAATACTGGAGCATCACCAGGAGCTGCAGATGGAGGAGATGGTTTGGGTGGCGGTGGTCATGGTTCAGGAAGTGGGGCAACTGCCGGCACTGGGGGGAGTGGTGTAATCATTATAAGGGTACCGAATATATTTGTATAAGGAATTTAAATGTCATATTTTGCAAAAGTTATAGATAATAAAGTTGTTAATGTAATAAAAGCTGAACAAGATTTCATAGATAAATATGATGATGGTTTAGGTGGTGAATGGATTCAGACTTCTTATAATACATATGGTGGAAAACATTACGATAGAACTGGTGTAGAAGATGTTAAACCAGCATTAAGATATAATTATGCTGGTTATGATTTTACATATGATAAAGAGAAAGATGCTTTTATTCCTCCAAAACAATATCCAAGTTTTGTATTAAATGAAACAACAATGCGATATGAACCTCCAATCCCTTATCCAACAGGATTGAATGGTGGACCAAATAGATTTGTTTGGGATGAACAACATTATATTGAATATGGTGAGTGGTTAGATATGTGGGATACCTCAGATGCTTTATCACAACATAATCCAGATTCAAAATATTATTTGGAAGATGTTATTAAGTATGAAGATCCTAATTATGAATTTGATGATCAATCTTATAAATGGTAATACATGGCTACAGCAGAAGAACATAAAAATAGAATGACACAAGCAGAACGTGAAAAGAAAATGACATGGGAAGAAATTCGTGATGATTCTATTAGTAAATTAAAAGATTTAGTATCAAGTGTAAGTAGTGGGTTTATAGAAAAAGAAAAACAAGCTGCACGATATAAAATATGCGAAGAATGTCCAGAATTTAGAAAATCTTTAAGACAATGTAAATTATGTAGTTGTTTTATGCCAGCAAAAACATTGTTTAACAAATCTATATGTCCTAAAGGTTATTGGACGTAGGAAATATAGTAGTATTATAAAGGGGAAAATTAATGCCATCAGCAATATCGGTAAACGTAACAGATACATTTGAACAATGGCGCATAAAAACAAATCAAATTAGTATAGATGTTTTTGATGCTATTAGAAATATAGATGAAGATGCTACTCCTCGTTTGGGTGGTGATCTATATTTAGATAATTCGGATGCGGCAAATCCCGGTTCATATGATATTCTTGGAACAGGTAATATTAATATCACAGGTACTATTACATCTAGTGGTGATATTAGTACGACTGGTGATTTAGCAGTTACAGGTGCTATTTCTGGTGCTCATTTTGGTGTTAATTCTACTAATGGTAATGTTACGGGTACTAATTGGTCTGTCGATGGACCTTCGGGTGATATGAACGCAATAACTTTTAAGGGCACTCTTAATGGTGTTGTTCATCCAATTACAACTGGTACAACTCAAGCAGCAAATAGTATGAATACAAGAATAGCAACAACTGAATATGTTGATACAGGAATTAATGCTATTTCTCTTAATTTGGCATCATTGACTGATACTACAGTCACTGCTCCAGCACATCAACATCTTTTAATGTATAACAGCGGTACTAGTAAATGGGAAAATCAAACAATTTTAGGTGCTGGTGTACCTAATCAACAATTTACAGTAGCAATGGCTGTTGCACTTGGATACTAATTTTAATCTTATAAATATTTGTAATTCATAAAATAAAAGGACAACGTAATGCCAAACGTATTTAAAAACGCACACAAACAAGGTGTAACAACTATAACAGATGTATACGAGGCGCCTGCTAGTAAAACTAGTATTGTTCTTGAAATGGATGTTGCAAATGTAACAAACATGTTAGTTCAAGTATCCGTTACTGTTACAGATAGTGATGCTTCACCTAGCGCAACGTCAACATATTTAATTAAGTCTGCTCCTTTACCGACTGGTGGTACTTTACAAGTTGTTTCAGGTCAAAAAATTATATTAGATGCAGGAGATAAAATTCAAGTAACAGCTACCGGAACTTGTGATGTTGTTGCTGCAGTCTTAGAAGACATTAATACATAAAGGATCTAGTTTATGCCATATTTAGGAACAGCACCTACTCCATTCGCTTCACCAGAAACTTTTGAAGACGTTTTTGCAGTTGTTACCCCACAAAATGTTTTTACTCTAAATAGAGATGCCACAAGTAAATCGGATATTATTGTTTCAATCAATGGTGTTGTACAACACGGTGGTTCTTATGAATTATCAGGTGTTGGTAATAGAACTATTACACTTGATAACAATTGTTTAGATAATGATGAATTTAGAGTTTTACACATGGGGTTTAAGGCGATCAGTATTAATACGGGAGCGCCAAATGATGATTCTGTATCAGCTCAAAAACTAACAGTTAATTCTGTATCAACTGTAAAAATTCAAGATGACGCTGTAACGTCTGTAAAAATTAATGATGGTGCTATTAGTAGTAATCATATTAATTCATCATTAAAACTGTCTGGACCTTCTATTGGTTCTAATAGTATTATAAGAACTAACGCAAAAACAATTGATGAAGATATAGTATTTACTGGTAATGAAAATGGAATGACTGTTGGTCCTGTTACCGTAGGATCAGGGTATTCTGTACAGATTGTCTCTGGTAGTACTTGGACTATTATTTAAAAGGAATATATAAATGGCATCAACATTAAAAGTAGATCAAATAGAAACTCCAAGCGGGGTAGGTAACATATCATTCGCACAACCTATCAGTGGTGATGGAAGCCAATTAAGTGGTGTTGGTTTAAATGTTGGAGGAGGTACAGTTACTGCTGGTGATGTTCTATATTATGATGGGACTACTTGGACTCGCTTACCGAAGGGAACTGCTGCTCAAGTTTTAAAAATGAATACCGGTGCAACGGCGCCAGAGTGGGGTACTGATGCCATAGGTAGTGGAGGAATTACAGTGCCCGCGAGCTCAGTTGCAGGTGATACTCTTTATTATGATGGATCAGTTTATACAAGACTTGCAAAAGGTGCAGCTGCACAAGTATTAACTATGAACACAGGTGCTACTGCTCCAGAATGGGCAACTGTTGCTGCTGCAAGTGGTGGTGGTGGTGCATGGGAATATGTAGAAAAAGTTATTCCAACTACAGCAATTTCTGTTTTAGTACTTCAAGCAAATATAGCATCTGGTTATGATTATTTAGTGACATGGGAAAGAATACGTCATCAAGGTGATACTATGCTTACTTGTCATTTAATGAATGGATCAGGTCCTACACAAGTTTCCTCAGGTAATCTAGGTTATTCACATTATGCAGGACCCGGTCAACATGATCACGCAGTTCAAGCAACCGATGAATTCCACGTATCAAGAGTAAACGCTAGTGGTGGTGGGTCTACTGAAGATCAATGGTGGGGTTCGATGATGTTAATCAATCCGGGTGCCGCTTTAGAAACTTCTGGTTGGTTTGAAGGTGGAATGCGAAATGCACAAGTTGTATATACTACATCTGGACATTGGATAAACGATACTGCTGAAGCAATAACTGGTCTCACTTTTGGTGGTTACGGTGCTATGACAGCACAAGGAGAGTTTATTTCTTATAGGAGAAAAAGATCAGCATGATAATTAATCCAGAAGATGCAGTAGGAAATTATAATCAAGTTGTAGTTTATGCCAATCCAGATGCTCCTGCAGGAGAGAAAATTCAAGCAGTAGATGATGCTACTGGAGAGATATTATACAAAGTAGTTCCATGTAATAAGACAGAGAATGATAAAATACAGGGATGGATAGATGAAGCTCCTGCAAGAGATATGACAAGAATTAGAGAACATAGAGATGGATTGTTAGCATCTACAGATTGGACTGCTAATTCTGATGTAACGATGAGTTCGGACATGACCACTTATAGGCAGATGCTAAGAGATATTCCAGCAACTAATACCGTCTACGAAGATGTAGATTGGGGAACAAAACCATAGGAGATAAGAAATGGCAGTTACTATCAACGGAGATGGCACAGTAACTGGTGCTACATTAAATTGGATAAACCTAGGTACTGATTCTATTGATGAAGATGATATTGCAGCAAATGCTGTTACATCTACCGAATTAAATGATAATGCTGTTACTACTGCAAAGATAGCTGATAATGCAATCACGGGTGGAAAATTAAATGTTTCTTTACTTAAAGGAGATGTTCTATATAGTAGTGGTCCAAATGCATTAGCAAAGCTTCCGAAGGGTCTTGAAGGACAAGTATTGACAATGGGTGCGAGTGGAGTACCAACGTGGACTACTCCTACTGTTGCAAGTAATACATGGGCTCATGTTGAAACTTATGCTACAACAGGTGCTGAGGTAGGAAATTATGTTTATATGCTTCAAAATAATGTTCAATTAGGATATGATTATCTTCTTACATGGAGAGATATTCGACAAGGTGCCGACCTAAATCTCCAGATGAATATTATGACAGGAGTTACTCCAACAGCACTTAATACAGATTATTTAGGAACAACTCATTTTGCATACAATACAACTCATACAGCTATTCGTGAGTCTACATCTTACATAAGTTTATCACATACTAATACATTTACAGGTGCTGATGCAGGAGATGCTCATTATGGAGAGCTCACCTTTCTTGAGCCTGCAAGACCATATCAAAAAGCAATGTTTGGTTTGAGTGGGCAACGTAATGTAGATATGGGGGAAGTCTATACTGCTCATCAGCATTGTTGGAATATAAATGTAGAACCAATGACAGGAATACGCATTGGTGATGGAGGTAATGCCTTTAGGGCGCCTGAGATTCACAATGGTGGCACAAACAGTCCAAAATTCATTGTATATAAAAGAAAAATTAGTTAATCAAACCTGTATAAATATAAGAAAGAAACTTTGGAGATAAAAGAATGGCACAAATAGATTTAGATGGATACAATTCACGGTTATATATTAATGAATTGCGTAGCCAATCTACTTCAACTATTGTAATACCAAGTTCTACAACATTAGTTGTTGATACTTTATCACTTACTAATTTGAAAGGTGATGTTACTTTAGCTGCAGGTTATAGTATATCTATAACAGACACTGCTGGATTAAGTATGGGTGGAGTTCCTATTAAAGCTGGCGGAGTAAAGACATGGGAAAATAAATCTAGTACATTTACAGCAGTAGCTGGGAGTGCATATATAGTTGATACAACTAGTGGTGCTTTTGATGTATCATTACCTAATGGACCTAGTTATGGTGATACGGTTGTTTTTTTAGATGCCGCAGGTTTGTTCGGAACTAATAATATGACACTTCTTGGTAATGGAGAAAAGGTTGTAAGAGTAGTTGGGCAGGATTTAGCAGTTGATGAAGATGATACTTATATAGAAATGGTTTATAGTGGAACAAGTTTTGGTTGGTTAGTAGGTGCTACTAATTTAGTACTATAATAAAAAGGAAGATTTAAATGGCATATATAGGTCGTGGGTTACAATGGGGTGAATTTGCAAAACAAACAATTGGATCAGGAACTGCTACTCCTGTGTTTGATGGAGCAGCAACAGGACCATGGACATTGGATTTTCAATCAAACGCAAATAGTTTATTAGTTGTTCTTGATGGACAGATTCAAGAACCTAATGTTGACTTTACAGTACCTACAGGAACACCAGATTTCAGTTTTGTAACTGCTCCAACAGCAGGTAAAAATTGTTATATAATTTTTCTCGGACAAGAATTAACTAGTATGTCTAATCCATCAATGGCAGATTTACAAGTAGCGATTAATATATCTGAAGCAAATATTTCGATAGCGGCCGTTGATCAATCTATAGCATACTCATTGGCATTAGGATCATTAGGATAATAAAGGAGAAACTAAATTGGCTAATACATTTAAATTAGTAACAAAAACAGGTGGGTCTACTACAGCGACGACGCCAATAACTATTTTTACGGCAACAACAAAAACAGTTCTTATCGGTCTTTCAGTAGCAAATCTTATACCAAATAGTATCACTATTGATTTAGAAATGGATAGTACTACTTCAGGAAATGCAAGTAGTATTTATATTGGAAAAGGATTACCAGTACCTTCTGGAAGTTCGTTGAATGCATTAACAGGAAAAATTATTATGGAAATTAATGATGTTCTGAAAGTAACAAGTAGTGCAGATAATTCGATTGATATTGCTTTAAGTTTTATGGAGATTAACTAATGGCGTTGGATAAATTAGATATTACAATGCTCGAGGATGTAGGGACTGGTGCAAATCAGTTAGTACAGTTAACGGCAAGTTCAAAATTACCTGCTCTCGATGCAAGTTTATTAATTAATTTAACTGCAGCAAATCTTGTTGGTTCATTGCCTGGTGCTGATGCTTCTGCATTTACTAATTTAACTGCTGCTAATATTAATGGAATATTACCAGATGATACTTTTCCAGCAATTTTACCCGCACGTAATGGTCAAGCATTAACAAATTTAACTGCATCTGCTCTTGTTGGTGCATTTGGTGCAGCTGATGGAAACGCTTTAACAAATATTAATGCAACAAATCTTGTTGGTACTATGAACTCTTCGGTTATATATGCTGGAGATGGAGGTCCATTAACAAATTTAGATGCTGCTAATATTGGTCAAGGTACAATTCCAGATGCAAGATTCCCAGCAATATTACCTGTACTTGATGGAAGTCAACTCACTAACGTACCTGCCTTAATTGTAGGAGATGGTTCTGCATTAACAAACTTAACAGGAGCTAATGTTACTGGTGCAGGAACATTACCATCTACTTTACTTACTGGTGCATTTCCTGTACTTGATGGAAGTAACCTTATTAATGTACCTGCATTACTTGTAGGAGATGGAAGTGGATTGACACTACTAGACTCATCACAACTAACTGGTACTTGTGCTGCAATAAACGGGTCACTTATTACCGATATTGACGGAGCAAATATTACTACTGCTTTACCTGCAATAGATGGTAGTGCATTAACTGCTATTACTGCTTCTAATCTTGTTGGATCTGTTCCATTATCAAATTTAGTTGTTAAACAAATTTACAGTAATACTAAAGTAGACAGTTTTTCTACTAGTTCCGATACATTCGTTGATGTAACTGATATGGAAATAACTATCACTACTTCAGCTACTAATAGTAGGATTCTTATTTTTGGACATCTTGCGTTAAGTGCTACTTCAAATTATAGTTGGGGTGGTTGGCATGTTAGATTGACAAGAGATGGTACTGTATTAAAAGTTGGAACAGATACTACAGCTCCTTCTGGTGGTGGAACAGCTAATGATGAATATGGTGTTATAGGTGGTCTTACTAGAAGTGATCCACTTCATGCAACACACCCAGCACCATTTCATGAAATTGATGTACCGACCGTGGCATCTGGTACTACGTTAGTTTATAAAGTACAATTAGCCGCAACTCATATATTTACAGGTTCATTATGTACTGTATATGTTAATAGATCGGCACTACCAGGTGCTGCAAATGGTTCAGGTGTCGGTGTATCAACTATAACAGTTATGGAGGTAGCAGCATAATGAGAGATCAAGCTATTAGAACGGTACATACTAGTGTTGTTTCTATTAATGGTGGTGTAACAGCTTATGATGTAGATGGTAATGAAGTCACTTTAGATGAAACAAAAATTACAGCAGAATTAGATAAATTAACAACAGCATATAATGATGCTGAATATAAAAGAAAAAGAATTATTGAATATCCAGCTGTTGAAGATCAATTAGATATGTTATGGCATGCGATGGATGATGGTACATTAACAAAAGTAGATGCTTTCTATGATGCAAATAAAACTGTAAAAGATAAATATCCAAAGGGAAATTAAATGAGCTACTATTTAGGTTACGAACCGACACAGGGTGATGCTATAATCGACACGTTTACGTGCGATGGCATGACGGACATATACACATTAAATCAATCACCAGCATATATTCATACACTAGAAGTTTCAGTTGGTGGATTAATACAAAGTTTTGATGCATTTACTTTATTGACTTCTAATGGTGGTCGCGATTTACAAGTACCAGGATGTGTTGCAGGGGTGAAAATAATAGTAAGACAACATGGTGAAAAATATGCAGTTGGCACCGTGTCAAACAATACAATAACTACAACTCATATTCAAAACAATGCTATAACCAATTCAAAGATACTTTCTTTAGATGCTAGTAAATTAACAAACTTGGCGCCCCCTAAGAAACAGTATGGTGAATGGCAACCAACCCTAACGACGCATGGTACTGTAGAGTCTAATAAATCATACCATGTCGATACAACTGACGTTCTATATTTAAATTCATTTCAAGATTCAAGTGGTACTACAGAACAAGCTATAGATGAGAGTTTTCACGCACACACAATTCATTGGTGGGATGCTGGTTCTTTGACAAATCAAGATCCTCCTGCTTCAATGATTGATACTGTAAATTATAAAGTGGGTTCTAAATCAATGTATTTTGATCCTTCACTTTCACAAAATATTCAAATAGCAGAATATAATTTTAACCATGAAGATTGGGATTTTCTAACTAAACCTTTTACAATTGAAATGTGGATAAGACCAAATCTTTTTAACAATAGAGCTTTGATTGGATTTGCAAGTCATAATATTGAATTAAATTTACAAATGGATGCTTCTGATCCAGATATAGGACATCTTCAATATGTAAATAATAATACATCTTATGACCAATCTACTATGACTGGTGGACATACGAATGTTCTTGCACGAGGTCTTATAAAAAAAGATGAATGGGCTCATGTAGCTGTTACCAGAAATGGAAATGGTGGTACTACAATGTGGATTAATGGTATTAATGCATATCAGAATTGGAATATGGCAAAGCATCCTACTGCTGATGATGCATACGGTCACACAATAATGGATACGTTTGGTGCTGCTGATGCAAGTAGAACAGCAGGTCAATATGATGGTGTAACAGGAACATCAAGTAATGCGAATTCTACAGTAGGAACATTCGATATTACTGTTGATGCATCAACTGGTAATGTTTCAACAGTTACAGTTGCTACTGCTGGTTATGATCATGTCGTTGACGATACAATTACAATTTTAGATTCAGCATTAGGTGGTGGTGGAGCTGCAAACTTTACAATGGATGTTCAAACACTCACTCCAAATTCAGGTAATGCTAATATAGCAGTCGATTCTAATGCTTATACAACTGGTGGTGGCGGTCTTGTAATTGGTAATGATTCAAATAATAATTATTTTAAAGGTAATATAGATCATGTTCGTATTTCAAAAGTTGCAAGATATGGTGGAATTCAGAGCGTTGCGAATGATAGTACAGTAAATTTTACACCATCAACAACAGCTTGGGTACCAGATTCAGATACGTTGTTAATACTTAATGTAGACGATACACGAATGCCATTCGTTGCTGGTATTGACCATAGTACTGGTGGAACAAATGGTAAAGCAGGTGGTCCAGCAATTAATTCGGATATAACAAAGTTTGGAAAGTCTTCTCTTAAACTTAGTGGTGACGGAGATTTCTTAAAACAAGCCATGTCAGATAAGTGGGCTTTTGGTACAGGAGATTATACCGTAGAGGCTTGGATTTATAAAACTGAAGGTCAAGATCAAACTCTTGTGGGTAATGCAAGTACTGGTAGTCCTAATACAGATTGTTGGATATTGCAATCTAACCATGGATTTGATGCTTATCATGCTGGAATAATGTGGAATCACGGAAATGGGAATCTTATTGCTAGTCATACCCCTTATGATTATACTTTAGAGGAATGGCATCATGTAGCTGCGTGTAGAGAGGGTGGAGAGTTAAGATTATATATAGATGGTGTATGTGCACAAACACCAGTTACAGGTGATACTACTGATTATACTAAACGTAACGAATTGTGGGTTGGTGCATCTGAGCAGTATTTGACAACTAATATGTTTAATGGCTATATTGACGATATGAGAATTAGTAATATTGCAAGATATGGTGTCGGATTGGGAAATACAATGGGAGACCAAGTCTTTTCATTACCTACTGAACCTCATGTTACAGATGCTAATACACTAACCTTAATTCGTATGGAACCAACAAATTTAAATATAACATTGCCTGTATCACCAGTTGCAAATGATGTAATAAATATTTGGGATATTGGTGGTCAATGTGGAACTAATCCAGTTCATCTTTTAAGAAATGGGAAATATATAAAAAAGTTAACCGATATTGTTGCTCTTGATAGTAATGGTTTCTTTGCTACTTTAGTTTATAAAGACGAAACGTATGGGTGGTTAATAGTACCGAGGTAAAATTTATATTATAAATAATATATGAAGGGGTGAAT
>Ga0308019_10000993_pt1 | contig 17641 bp, 11 predicted proteins | sample Neamet284_FD_203135 | JGI IMG/M metagenome (GOLD analysis project Ga0308019, IMG submission 203135) | Marine microbial communities from water near the shore, Antarctic Ocean - #284 | ecosystem: Environmental > Aquatic > Marine > Unclassified | place: Southern Ocean | collected 2014-10-01 | reverse complement strand
CAACAAACTTATTATTGGTATTTAATTTATAACTATATTTCTTGCCAAAAACTGTAACTGTAATCAATATATAATATTCTTCAATAGTCAATTCCAGTAGTTGAATATCAGATTTACAATCTTTGCCAAAAGTGATTATATCTAAATTCTTCTCATTGGCTTTTTTTTCTAATAGTTCATAACAATTACTGTTTCTATTTAACAGAACATAACCTTTTGCATCCATACCATCGATGATTTCAGACTTCGCTATACCAATATTTTGAATTGTTTTAAGATTACCAATATGTGCATTTTCTATATTAGTTATTATCGATATATTCGGATTTACTAATGTTGTAAGATCTAATATTTCACCAGAATGATTCATTCCTAATTCGAATATTCCAACATCTGAATTACTTGGCATGTTAGCTAAAGCTAATGGCACACCCCATTTATTATTAAATGATTTTGGTGAAGCATATGCATTCACATGAGATGAAATACACGAATACAATATATCTTTTGTCGTAGTTTTTCCTACACTACCTGTAACGCCAATGACTATCCCGTGATTTCTTTTTCTTGATGCCAATGCTAATTTTTTTAAAGCCACGAAGGTATCGTCAACAATTATATAATTATTATCCTTAGCTTTATATTGATAATTCTTATCAATAATCGCCAATGTTGAACCGAGTTGAAAAGCTTGATCAAGAAATTCATGACCATCTAATTTATCACCCTTAATTGCAAAGAATAAATCCCCAGCCCGAGCTATGCGACTATCTATTATAACTCTATTTATATGTACGTCTTCTTTTCCTACAAATTCACCGGCGAATATTTTAATAAGATCCTTTAAATCCCATAATCTCTGATTGCTTTTATTTTCTGTTGTCATAAATCGTCTAACCTAATTCAATATTGAAATAATAACCGAATGATCAGAAAAAGAATAAGTTTTATTATTTATAATCATTGTTTCCTCGTGACCTTTTCCGCAAACTAATAAATTATCACCTTCTTTTAACTGGTCTATAGCAGTTTTTATAGCTTCATACCTATCATCAATTTCAATAGCATTTTTTGCACCAATTAAAATATCACCTCTAATTTTGGAAGGGTCTTCGTTCCTAGGATTATCATCAGTAACTATCGTTACGTCAGAAAAATCTTCTGCTACTTTACCCATTAAATATCTTTTTCCAATATCACGATTCCCACCAGCACCAAAAATCAAATACAGATTTTTCTTGGTATGTTTTCTTACTTCTCTTAATACAAACTCTAAAGCTTCGGGTGTGTGTGCATAATCAACATAAATTCCTGCATTATATTTATTCCTAGCAACAAATTCTAATCTACCTTTAACGCTTTTAAGCGTTTCCAGTGTCTTTAATGATTCCGTAATATTAATTTCTCTATCCGCTGTAACTGTAGCTGCAGCAACTAAAGCATTGTAAATTTGAAATTCTCCTATTAATGGTACTTTAAGTTTTATTTCTTTTTGGTTTACAGATAATTTAACAACTGTATGTCTCCATAAATTATCTATTTGAAGTATTTGAATATCGTTTTCACCTCTTCCAATAGTAATAATATTATGCTTTTCTTTATTTATAATTTCCCTTAAATATTTTTTTTCAATTGTATCCGTGCTATATACAGCAAGACCGTCTCTAGGCAAAATATCATCAAATAATCTAGATTTTGCTTTAAAATATGCCTCCATTGTCTGATGGTAATCAAGATGATCTCTCGATAAATTTGTAAATGCCGCAGCGCGTATGTAAATATTATCTATTCTATATTGATCTAAGCCATGACTCGATGCTTCAATTGCAACATTATCTACCCCAGCATCTTTTAACAGATTCAACTGAGCGTGTAATGCTATAGCATCTGGTGTTGTAAGGTCAGAATATCCCGGTAAAACTGAATTACCAAGTGTTCCAATAGAGGCTGATTTTTTAGAGAATTTTTTCCATATTTGATCAATAAAATTGACCACTGATGTTTTACCGTTTGTACCTGTAACTGCTACTATTGTATTTGGCTTATCTTGATAAAAATTAGAAGCTATCTTTGAAAGACTTAATCTTATATTATCAACACCAATTACCGGTACAGGGTAATTATGATTTTCTATAATATTAACGTTTGATACCAATAAAGAATTAGCACCGTTATCAATTGCTTCATTAATATAATTCATTCCTGATTCTACGTGTCCATCAAGGGCAATAAATAAATTATCTTTTTTAACCCTTCTACTATCCAGAGATAAACCAGATATATCTAATTCTAACAAATTAGGGTTTATTTCCTCTATTGAAAACACATTCTTCAATTTCATTGATAAATCCCTAATAATTAACTAGATTAGCTAATGTTAATTCCTCATCAAACACACTTGGCCCTATGCTTCTTTTAACACCGAGCATAGGTGCGATTCTCGTGACAATGTTAGCAAAAGTTGGCGCAACATTCCAACCAGCAGTTCTTTGCCCTCTAGTTTCTTCAATTTTCTTTGGCTCATCTAAAAGTAAAAATAAAATATATTCTGGATTATCAATTGGAAAGGCGCCCATAAATGTTGTTAAAAGTTTACTACCATCATATCTTCCATCTACAACCTTATCGGCTGAACCAGTTTTACCGCCCACATGATAACCCTCAACTTGAGATTGCTTCGCTGTACCATTAATCGCATTTAAATACATTAATTTTCGTAATTTTTGACTTGTAGAAGAATCAACAGTTTTTTTCATTTCAAAATCCATATCATCACTCCGTTTTAAAAAAGTTGGATTGATATATATACCACCGTTTAAAATACTCGCCCCCGCAGCAACTGCGTGAAGCGGAGTAAGAGCTATTCCATGACCATAAGATCTTGTCGCCAATTCTATCTTACCCCATTTTTTTGACATTGATATAGATGCTGTCTCGGGTAACTCCGTTTTAACTCTACCAACTAAACCTAGCTTTTCTAAATATTTTTTAAATCGTTCAGTCCCAATTGCCAATGCAATTTTAAAGGACCCAATATTTGATGAATAAGTGTAAACCTCAGTTAAAGTTAGCTCTCTATTTTGTGCGTGATCATCTCGAACAGAATATTTACCGATTTGAATAGGTCGCGAAGTATCATAAATTGTATCTAAATCTGCAATCCCCAGATCTAAAGCAATTGCAACCGTGAAGGATTTAAATGTTGATCCAATTTCATATGCTGCTTTTGTTATTCTGTTAATATAATCTAGCTGATGAGATTTTTCTGGCATGTGAGGATCAAAATCAGGCAAGGAAACAAGGCTTATTATTTCACCGGTATTAATATTCATAAGAACACCAGCAGCAGCTATCGCCTTATATTTTGTTAATGATTTTAGTAACTCATCCCTCATTGCATGAGTTACTTTTAAGTCTATCGACAATTGAACATTTTTAGACTCCTGATAAAAACTTGGATCTTTTAATAAATTAGCATCAATATATCGTTCAATTCCTGCTTGCCCTATATTGTCAATATTTGTATAACCGATAACATGAGATAGTATATTTCCCGAAGAGTAAAAACGACTAATTTCATTCTCAAATCGAATCCCAGGAATACCTAAATCGTGAATCATGGCTTTTTGTTTTTGTGTTATACCTCTCTTTAACCATACAAAAGAAGCTGTAGAACTTAATTTTTTTCTTAACACTTCTCTATTAAATCCTGAGGGGATAGTAATCATCAATTGATCAATTGTGTCCTCTATATTTATTAATAATTTTGGATTAACTGCTAACGAAGGGAGCTCAATATCCTGAGCTAATCTTTTACCGTTTCTGTCAATTATCATTGGTCTAGATAGATTATCAATTTTAATATAAGCAGATGATGCTATCGATTCATTGGCAAATGGCACAAGATCAAATAATTTACCAACTAAAACCAAATATCCCAATGCAAATACAATGAAGGTACATTTCAATCTATTCCTAGTTGTGTAATGTTCATCATTTTTAATATTTTTTTTATCTAAAATCAATTTTAACCTACAATATTATTAATTCATAAAAATTAGAACAAAATAGATAGTTATTCCCTCCCCGTTTCTATCTCTTTAAATCCAACTAACGTTCTTTTCACCAAATCATCCATAATATCATTTGCTGGTTTCATAGGAATGTCTTTTAGATCTTTTTGTTGTGAAATATTAATGGGACCTAATGTGAGGTGGAGTTGTGTTAATTTTTGTATTCTTTCGGGTTGCGTAAGTCTATCAAATTCTGCCTTCAAGAGATTTATTTCCTTTTTTTCTTCAGTTATTTGATTTTTTAATACAATTATTTGATTCTCGGCATTAGTTGTATCGTATTTCAATACATACAAAGATAAGGATGCTAACAACGCTATAAATAGAAAAAAAATATAAACGAATCTAATCATCATAATCTTTCCAATAAATCTTGATAGTCATAACCATTACTATAGATATCTAAATTTTCTCTAAAAATTTCATTTGTTCTCTCAGCAACACGCATTCTCGCAGATCTTGATCTTGGGTTTCTGGAAACTTCTTCATCATCAGTTTTTATTAATTTAGACATCACATATTTAAAGCTATTTCTCTCATCTAAATCACTTACAGGAAGATGCCTTGATACAACTTTATTGATACCAGAGTGATAATTAAAAAATTCTTTTACAATTCTATCTTCCAGAGAATGGAATGACACAACAACTAATCTTCCTCCAGTTTCTAAAACTTTAGCAGAAATTTGAAGTAATTGTTTTAATTCATATAATTCAGAATTCAAAAAAATTCTTATGGCTTGAAATGTTCTGGTAGCAGGGTGAATTGTTTTTTTATCAGTCTTTCTGTAAGACCAGCCAATAGCTTGCGCCACAACTTCTCTTAATTCAAAAGTTGTTTTTATAGGCTGTATGGATCTTTCTCTAACAATAGCTCTTGCAACCCTCTTCGCCAACTTTTCTTCGCCTAATATTTTTATTATATTGGCTAATTCATCTTCTTTGAGAGAATTTATAACATCGTATGCGTTAGGTCCGTCATTCTCCATTCTCATATCCAACGGTCCATCTAATTGAAAAGAAAAACCTCTTGCACTGTCATCTAACTGCATAGAAGAAACTCCTATGTCAACAACTATACCACTAACTTTTTTTATATTTATATCATCCAACACTGTTTCAAGTTGACTAAAACGGCTATTAATTAATTTTAATCTAGGAGAATAAAGTTTTTCTAGATATTTAGCGTTATTTATTGCATGTATATCTCTATCCAAAGAGATTACATTGCAATCAGCGTATTCTAGTATTTTTTTTGTATATCCACCGCCTCCAAAAGTACCATCAATATAGACACAGCCTCCTCTAGGTGCCAGTGCTTCAAGTACTTGTGGAAGCATTACAGGTATATGATGAATAGGTCCGCCAGCAGCATTACCACTGCTATCCATCATTTTAAAACTCCCTCGATAATCTTTTTATTATTAAATCTTAATAAATTTCTTTGTTTTTTTACCTTTTCTCTTGCTTCTGATAAATGGATTTTAAAATTATTTGGTTCCCATATTTGGAATTTTTCTCCAAGGCCTACAAAAACGACTTCACTTTCAATATGAGCATGCTCTTTTAAAGAATCTGATAATATAACTCGACCATCAATATCTATCTTTAACATTTCAGACAATCCAAACAATGCAGTGGAGAGGTGATCCCTTTCGTCCGAATAAGGATCTAATTTATCTAACAAATCTGAAATTTGATTAGCTAATTTCTTACCTCCAGAGTCAATGGCTTTTGCATCAAGAGATGGATAACAAAATAATTTGTCAAAACCTTCGCAGGAAATGACCGATCTAAATTGCGCAGGAACAGATACGCGCCCTTTAGCGTCTATTTTATTATGATAAGTTGATAAAAAATTTTCCATACTTAGTTTACCCATAAATAATATTCCGTAAATTTATTAAAAACATAAATTTGGGATACTATGGGATACCATGGTATTGTACGGTAGTCAATGGTTTTAACGATGTACGATGATTTGAATTTACTTATTAACTGATAGTATGCTAATAAAAATAATTATTATTTTGCTAGACAGCCTATAAGCCGGGTTCTGTGAATAAGATTACTCTTATCTGATGGCCATTCATCTTGGAATTATGTTACCATAATTCTCATGCAACCTACCCAGGTAATTAATGTGAAGAACATCTAACAAATGTTAACATTACCTCTATTTGGTCTTGCTCCCAGTGGGGTTTACCATGCCATTACTGTTACCAATAATGCGGTGCGCTCTTACCGCACCATTTCACCCTTACCTTAATAATAAAATTATGGCGGTATATTTTCTGTGGCACTTTCCCTAAAGTCTCCTCCGCCGGACGTTATCCGGCACTGTTTCTCCATGGAGCCCGGACTTTCCTCTATATAAATACAGCGGCCATCCAGCTATCTAGCAATTTTTAATATAATACAATTCTTACGCTTAGTCGAGATCAAGTTTTCTCATATATTGAAATTGATTAAATATATCTTCTAATAGAATGTTTGTCTCTAAATCTAGAATACCATCAACTTTATTTGGTCTCCAATGTCTTTGAAAAGCTTCTATAATAATTTTTGTTTGATTATCATATACAGAATTAACGACAATATTATAGCCTATGATTTTTAGGTGATTTTGTATTTTTTTTACTATTTCAGATTTATCTCCAATATTTATTATACTTTTATTATTTTTTATCTTTTTATTTGACCAAACTCCTATGCCCTGTTCATATAAATTAATCCATGGAAATAAATTACCAGGGTCTTTTTTTCTTTCCGGAGCTACGTCAGAATGACCCAAAATATGATACTTAGGAATGTTGTACTTATCTATTAGACTATTAATTAATTTGCATAAGGAATTTATCTGTATTTTTGGAAAAGGATCTCCGTCACCCGAATTATGTATCTCAATACCAATAGATCTAGAATTAATATCAGAGTTACCATCCCAAAATGAGATTCCTGCATGCCAAGCTCTATATTTTTCATCTACTAATGAGAAAATTGTTCCGTCCTTATCTATAACGTAATGAGAACTTACTTGAGATAATTCACTGCATAGCCAAACACAAACGTTTTCACAAGAACTGTCCATAGCCGTATAATGAAGCACTAACATATCAACGACAGAGTTTTTTCTCTGATTATAATTTTGTGAAGTAAATCTATTAATAAACATTAATTTTTTAATTTTTTTCTAAAAAATAAAATATAGTAAGTAGATTATATTTTTTTATACAAAAATTTCAAACTATAATTTATTTAGATTGAAGTTTTTAATAGCAGAAAAAAGGAAAACAATGAAGTCAAGTCAAAGATTCTGGGATTTTTGGATCGATAAAGGCGGAACCTTTACCGATATAATTGCAAGATCACCAAACAATAAGATTCATACAAAGAAAATACTAACGGTAGCTCAAGAAAATAATCAAGATCCGATAATAACAGGGATCAAAAGTATATTACGTATTAAAAGAAATGCAGCTATTCCTATCAATATAATTAAAAGCATTAATATAGGGACCACAATAGCTACGAACGCATTATTAGAAAGCAAAGGTGATAATACTCTATTGCTAACAACAAAAGGTTTTGGAGATTCGTTAGAAATTGGTTATCAATCAAGAGCTAAATTATTTACCTTGAACATTAAAAAAAATAAAATGTTATATAGCAAAGTGATTGAGATTGATGAACGAATTGATGTGAATGGAAATATTCTTAAAAAATTAAATTTAAAAAAAGAAAAAGAAAAAATATTAAAAATATTAAATACAGAAAATTTAGAAATTAAATCAATCGCCATAAACTTAATGCATGCATGGAAATACCCTAATCACGAGGTAGAATTAATAAAATTCTTAAAAAAAATTGGATTTAATGAAATATCTGCAGGTCATGAAATTAGCCCAACGATAAAATTTATCAAAAGAGGAGATACTGCTGTATTGAATGCATATTTAAATCCTATAGTTAGTAGAGATATAAAAAACTTAAGACATGCATTGTATGGAAAAGAGAATCAGGAACTAGATAATGGCATATTAAAAATTAATTACATGCAATCAAACGGCGGACTATCTTCATGGAATCAATACAGAGCTAAAGATTCGATATTATCCGGACCTGCAGGAGGAATAATAGGAGCAATAACAACATCTAAGAAATCAGGTTTTAATAAAATTATATCCTTTGATATGGGAGGAACTTCAACAGATGTTGCTCATTTTAATAATAAAATAGAACGATCATTCGAAAATGATATTAGTGGGATAAGAATACAAATACCAATGTTAGAAATCAATACAATTGCTTCAGGAGGGGGTTCTATACTTACTCATGAAACAGGAAGATTAGTGGTAAGCGAAGAATCAGCTGGATCTTTCCCTGGACCAACGTGTTATGATATGGGGGGTCCTCTTGCAATTACTGATGCAAATTTAATATTAGGAAAAATATCAAATAAAAATTTTCCAAAAGTATTCGGTCGTGATGGTAAATCTTCATTAAATAAAAAAATAACAATAAAAAAATTTCAAGAATTAAAAAAAGAGCTAAACCTCAATATGGATATTGAAGAAATTGCTGAGGGTTATATAAAAATAGCTATTGAAAAAATGACTCAAGCAATTAAAAAAATATCCATCAACAAAGGCCACAACTTAGATAATTATGCGATTGCATCTTTTGGAGGAGCAGGGGGGCAACATGCATGTTTATTAGCTGAAAATTTAGGAATCAATAAAATACTAATACATCCTTTGGGAAGCTTCTTATCAGCGTATGGAATAGGATTTTCTAGTATTAAATACACAGAACAAAAATCTATCATATGTGAATTGAATGATAATGCCTTTAAACAATTGAACAATGAAATACAACTATTAGAAAATAAAAATTTACTTAAAATTGGTAATAACGAATATAAATCTAATATATCCGTGTATCTAAAATATCAAGATTCAGAAATGCCTATTAACATAGAATATTCAAATATTAAAACAATGAAAGATAGTTTCTTAAAATTACATAAAAATCAATTTGGATTTTTATCAAATAAGAAAATCTTTATTGACATGATTGAGGTTGAAACAAAATTAATAGAAGACAAAGAAATTAATTACCATAAAGTCGGTGAAGGTCTTATCAAGACCGGAGAATCTTATATATTTACAAAAGGAAATTGGAATAAAATAAATGTTTATGATTTGCAATCTATTGCACCAAAAGATAGGATTTGTGGGCCAGCATTAATATCTGATAAAAACTCAACAATTGTTGTGGAGTCGGATTGGGAAGCAAAAATTGATTCTACATGCAACCTTATTCTAACTAAAATTAAAAAAGAAGAAAAATATAAATACAATCCAAAATATAAATCACCTATTTTATTAGAGATATTCAATAACCTTTTTATGTCTGTTGCAGAACAAATGGGAATTACTCTTCAAAAAACATCAGTATCCATAAATATTAAAGAGCGGTTGGATTACTCTTGTGCAATATTTGATGGAGATGGAGAATTAATTGCAAATGCTCCACATGTACCGATACATCTTGGTTCTATGGATGATTGCGTTAAAAATATTATAAAAAATAATAAGAAAATACATTCTGGTGATGTTTTTTTAACCAACTCACCCCAATCAGGAGGTACACATTTACCCGATCTAACAATTATAACACCCATATTCTTAAATAATAAAATTATCTTTTTCCTTGGTAGCCGGGGTCATCATTCCGATGTTGGAGGAATATACCCAGGATCAATGTCCCCGCTTGCAAGAACCCTAGAAGAAGAAGGAGTAATCTTTAATAATTTTAAAATCATATCAAAAGGAAAATTTAATGATAAAGAATTATTAGAGCTATTGTCCGTAACAAATTATCCAGCAAGAAATCCATTTCTAAATATTGAAGATATTAAGGCACAAATCGCTGCAAATACAACTGGGTCTAGAGAACTTATTAAGATTATAAACCAATATGGATTGACTACAGTACAAGCCTATATGGAATACATAAAAGATAACTCAGAGGAATCTACAATTGAAGTAATTAAAAAAATTAAAGATGCTAGTTTTGAGGTTAACACGGATCATAATTTTAAAATAAAAGTATCTTTAAAGGTAATTAAATCAAAGAATGAAATAGTAATAGATTTTAAGGGAACAAGTGAACAACAAAGCAATAGTTTTAATGCCCCTTTACCAATAACAAAGTCAGTTATTCTATATGTTTTTAGATGCTTGATAGATAAAGAAATACCTCTTAATTCTGGAATTTTACGACCCATAAAAATTTTAATACCAGAAAATAGTATATTGTCTCCAGATAAAAATGCTGCTGTGTCTGCTGGAAATGTTGAAACAAGCCAAATAATTGCAAATTGTCTTTTTGGAGCTTTAGGAATTATATCAGGGTCGCAAGGAACTATGAACAATATTCTATTTGGTGATAATAATTTTCATTATTACGAAACAATCTGTGGCGGTTCTGGAGCCAGTAAATATTTCAATGGCACAAGCGCTATTCAATCAAATATGACAAATTCAAAACTGACTGACCCAGAGATTTTAGAAAAACAATATCCAATAGAGATATTTAACACTTATATAAACCGTAATTCTGGTGGAAATGGATTTAAAAAAGGTGGAGATGGTATTATAAAAACTTTTCTATTTAAAGAATCTATGGATTGTTCCATTATATCAAATAATAGAATAACCTCTCCCTTTGGTTTGTTCGGAGGTGAAAATGGAATAGTTGGCAAAAACTGCTTAATCAGAGAAAATAAAAAATATAAATTAGGAAGCTGCGAACAATTAAAAATACAAAAAGGTGATAAAATTGAAATTACAACACCTTCGGGAGGGGGTTATGGTATGATTAAGAATAATTGAACCTATACTTTGTAATCTAAAATTGATTTTAACCACTTTTCTGCACCCTCTTCATCCCATCCTTTTCTCTTGGAATAATCGATTGCTTGATCACGACCAATTTTACCAACGCCGAAATATCTTGAATCAGGGTGACTAAAATACAAACCAGAAATTGATGATGCAGGAAGCATAGCACAAGATTCAGTCAATGATATTCCAATATTTTCCTCTGCATTCAAAAGTTTGAATATTGTTATTTTTTCAGTATGATCTGGTTGTGCAGGATATCCAGGAGCTGGCCTAATTCCAATATAATTTTCTTTTATTAATTCGGTTTTACTTAAATTTTCATTTGGACTATACCCCCATAATTCTTTTCTCACACGCTCATGCAAGAATTCTGCTCCAGCTTCAGCTAGCCTATCTGTTATAGACTTAAGTAATATAATATTGTAATCATCATTATCCTTTTCAAAATCAACCATTGGGTTATTACTCCCTAAGTCAGCAGTCACTGCAAAAGCGCCCAGATAATCCATTTTTCCAAATTTCTTAGGCTTAATAAAATCTGAAAGTGATAAATTATAACGACCAGATTCTCTAGACATTTGTTGCCTTATCGTATGGAAAGTAGCAATTGATAAATTGTTGTTATCATTTGAATATAATTCAATATCATCACCGACTGATTGAGCCGACCAAAAACCAACACACGCCCTTATTTCAATCCAATTATTAGCAATAGCTTCATGAATTAAATTTTTAGCATCATTAAACAATTGTGTTGCAGATTCACCATACTCTTTGTTAGATAATATTTCAGGATACGAACCTCTTAATTCCCAAGTCTGAAAAAATGGTGTCCAATCTATATAATTTATTAGATCGATTAAATTAATAACTTCTATTTTCTTTACACCTAAAAAACTAGGTTTTTTGGAATTATAAACATTCCAATCAATGTTAAGCTTGTTATCCCTTGCAGTATTTATCGAAACACGATTATTTGTATTTGTTCTTTTTTTATAAGATTCTATAATTTCAGAATATTCAACCCTAGTCTCATTAACTAATTTAGTCTTTCTATTCTTTGACATAAGATCAGAGACCACGCCAACAGCCCTACTTGCATCTGTAACATATAAAGTTTGTCCTTTACGATAATTAGGAAATATTTTAACTGCCGTATGCACTTTACTCGTAGTTGCTCCGCCAATTAATAAGGGAACGCACATATCTTTTTTATTTAATTCAGTAGCAACGATACACATTTCGTCTAGACTTGGTGTAATAAGACCTGACAAACCAATTATATCAACTTTTTCATTAATGGCAGTTTCTATTATTTTATTGGTTGGAACCATAACCCCAAGATCAATAATTTCATAATTATTGCATTGCAACACTACGGAAACAATATTTTTTCCAATGTCATGCACATCACCCTTTACGGTTGCAAGAAGAATTTTTCCTGCATACGAAATCTTATTTTTTTCCGTATCCTCATCATTTTGCATATATGGCAACAGATAACTAACAGCTTGTTTCATAACACGGGCACTTTTTACAACTTGAGGTAAAAACATTTTCCCTGAACCAAATAAATCACCTACATGATTCATTCCATCCATTAGCGGTCCTTCAATTACATCGAGTGCTAATTTTGAAGACAATCTTGCTTCTTCAACATCCTGTTCAATAAACTCATTAATTCCTTTTACTAGAGAATAAGATAATCTTTCATTTACTTCTAGATTTCTCCAATCTTGTCTTATGGCTTTTACTTCTTGCTTGCCATTATTAAATTTTTCAGCCTCATTCAATAAAGATTCTGTAGCATCTGGTGATTTATTCAATATCACATCTTCACACAATGATCTTAATCCATTGTCAATATCATCATAAATCGCAAGTTGACCAGCGTTTACTATACCCATATCCATTCCTGCTTTTATTGCGTGATATAAAAATACTGAATGCATAGATTCTCTAACGATGTGATTGCCACGAAATGAAAATGATAAATTCGATACTCCTCCAGATATAGACGATAACGGCATTTCTTTTTTTATTAATTTACAAGCATTTATATAATCAATACCATAATTATTATGCTCCTCCATACCTGTTGCAACAGCAAAAATATTAGGATCAAAAATAATATCCTCTGGGGAAATTCCCACTATCTCAGTTAAAATTTTATAAGCACGCTTGCAGATATCAAATTTTCTTTTTTCTGTATCTGCTTGACCTTTTTCATCAAAAGCCATGACAACCATTGCAGCACCATATAATTTTACTTTTCTTGCTACCTCAATAAAACTTTCTTCTCCTTCTTTTAAACTTATAGAATTCACAATTGACTTTCCTTGAACACATTTAAGTCCTGCCTCGATAACTGACCATTTTGAACTATCTATCATTATTGGAACTCTAGCTATATCAGGCTCAGAAGAAATTAAGTTAAGAAATTTTTGCATAGCATATTCAGAATCTAATAGTCCTTCATCCATATTTATATCTATAATTTGAGCACCATTTTCAACTTGATCTTTTGCTATCTGAAGAGCTTCCTCGTATTGATTGTTTACGATTAATTTTTTAAATTTTGCTGACCCTGTGATATTGGTACGCTCACCAATATTTATAAAGTTACTATCGATACTTTTATTAAAAGGCTCTAAACCAGCAAGTGACAAAGTTAGTTTATTGGTACTAGGTTTACGAGGGGATATACCTGCTACTGCGTCAGCAATGTGATGAATATGGTCAGGTGAAGTTCCGCAACAACCGCCAACAATATTAACCAATCCTTCCAAGGCAAATTCTTTGAGTATTGAAGCTGTTTGACATGGTTTTTCATCATATTCACCAAATTCATTAGGCAAACCGGCATTGGGATATGCCGATATAAGTGTATCTGAAACTCTTGATAAATCAAATATGTGTTGTTTCATTTCTGCCGCTCCAAGAGCGCAGTTCAATCCAACAGAAAAAGGTGTTGAGTGCTTTATTGAGTGCCAAAATGCTTCAGTAGTCTGTCCAGATAAAGTACGGCCAGATAGATCCGTTATAGTACCAGATATCATAACTGGCAAAGCTCTCTTTAACTTTAAAAATACACTTTGAATAGCGTATATGGCAGCTTTGGCGTTTAAAGTATCAAAAATAGTTTCAACTAATATTATATCCGCTCCACCATCAATCAGCCCCATCGTAGCCTCAGAATAAGATTTAACTAAATCATCAAATTTTATAGCTCTATAACTTGGATCTTGAACGTCAGGAGACATGGATGCCGTCTTATTGGTTGGCCCAATTGCACCAGCAACATAAACCTTCTTGTTATTTTTCTTATCGTATTCTAATGCAACTTCTTTTGCTATTTTTGCTGAATTTTTATTTAACTCATAAGCAACACTTTGAAGTCCATAATCCGCTTGCGCTATTGAGGTTGAAGAAAAAGTATTAGTTTCAATTATGTCAACACCAGCTTCACAATATGATTTATGTATTTTTTTTACTAGCTCAGGCTGTGTTATTGATAAAAGATCATTATTACCCTTTAAATCTTGAAGAGAATCACAAAATCTTTCTCCCCTAAAATCTGATTCGTCTAATTTAAATTTTTGTATTTCAGTCCCCGCTGCCCCATCAATAATCAAAATCTTTCTTTGCGCTAATGCCTTGAGTTCTTTTATACAATTATTATATTTTATCATTTTATTAGCCCAATTGTTTTATGAATTCTGATTATGAATATCATTTAAGATATTTCCCATAAGTTGAATTTTATTCAATGAATATAGGTGAAAATGACTAACCCCATTGTTGTGTAAATCCATGATTTGTTTTTTTATAATTTTTTTACATAAATTATAATTATTTCTATCTGTCTCGTTACTATTTAAGAATTCATGGGAAATATCTGTTGGCATCGATGTGCCGCATTTATCTGCAAAACTCTTAATCTTATTAAAATTTATAATAGGTATAATTCCAGGAATAACAGGTATTTTAATATTACGTTCTTTTAGTATTTTTACATAATTATAGTATAATTCATTATCAAAAAAAAATTGTGTTATTACGCTATGAGCTCCTGCAGAAACTTTCAATGCAAGCGTATCAATATCTTTTTTCTTATTTAATGATTGTGGGTGCATTTCTGGATACCCAGCTACATAAACATCAAAATTATTTATCTTTTTTATATCTCTTACTAAATCGGCTGTATTCTGAAACCCATTCTTATATGGACGATAAGGAACACCTAAACCCTCTGGAGGGTCACCTCTTAAAGCTACAATTTTCTTAATACCGATTTTGTTATACGATTCTATTAATGCACTAACGTCGTCAATTGATGAATTAACACATGTTAGATGAGCTGCAACATCAATGCTAGTTTCTTTATGTAAACGCGTCACAAGATCTAACGTAGCATTCTGCGTTGAACCGCCTGCACCGTATGTAACAGATATAAATTCAGGTTGAAAATTCATAGATTTTATATTCTCAATCAAGCTATCGACTTCTTCAATAGTCTTAGGAGGAAATATTTCTAATGAATATTTCAAATTTTTATTATTATTTTTAGTGTTAATAGCCATTGTTATCGTTACTTTATTTATGTTATTTACTTTTTTTTCCAAGCCACAAAGTGACAGTTAGATTTTCATTAACAGATTCAATTTCTCTCTTAAGCTCTCTAAATTCGATAACTTTTATATTATTTTTTTTCAATAATTCATTCATCTGATCTGATGTGAATCCAAGCCTTCTGTGAGAATATTTATTTCTCAATAACTCAATCGAATGTGAAGAAAAATCAATAATAAGAACCTCACCATTAACTTTTAATAATCTAGATGCTTCGTTTATTACATCGTGCGGATTATCAAAATAATGAAGCACCTGATGAATTAAGACTAAATCTATACTGTTACTATTGAAAAGTGTTTTTGTTATATCCGAATATCTAATTTCACAGTTTTTCAATTCTAATGACTCAATTCTTGACCTTGCCATCGATAACATATGACGATTATTATCTATTCCTATTGCTTCTTTATAATAATTATTCAAAATTTCAAGCATTCTTCCGGTGCCTGTTCCAAAATCAATTATTTTTTTATAAGAATTTCTATCTTTTAAAATATCGATTATATTTTTTTCTATCTGATCTGAATTAATATGTAATTTACTTATTTCATCCCAATCGTGTGCAATGTGATTAAAATAATCAACTGAAGCTAACTGTCTTTTATTTTTTAATTCATTTAATCTCATTAAATCTAATTTAATTGTTTCATCATTATCAAAACCATCGTTACCTACAAAATCAATCAATTTAATTAAATCTGTATCCTGTTTTAACTTGCAATAAACCCAATTTCCCTCTCTCGACCTTTTAATTAACCCTGATTCATCAAGCAGCTTCAAATGCCTAGAAACCCTTGGTTGGCTTTGTCCTAAAATAGTAGCAATATCTTGCACGTTTAACTCGCTTTTAATTAGCAATTTTAGAATCCTAAGCCTTGTTTCTTCACCAACAGCTTTCAGTGCCTGTATGGCGTTATTAAGATTTATTTCTTTAATATTAGACATTAATTTAAACCAATTATTAAACTATATAAATATATGTTTATATCCTTATATAGAGAATGTGTCTAGATAAATTTTAGATAATTAATGGGAATAAAAAATATTTTTAATAAAACTTGTTAATAATATTTATATGTGGGTAATTTGAACTGTATATTAGTATTTTTTTAATACTATTAGTTTAGATATATGTTATACAGATTGAGCTAGTTTTAGATTTGAGGTTATATGTTTTCAAAAAAATTAAATGTTTATTTCAAACACTTGTTGGCATTATTTTTTATAATAATGATTACAACCAATATTTCTATTGCCGACACTTATATCGATGATCCGGAAGTTAATGAATCAGTTTATGCGGTTAAAGATACTAGCAATATCAAATATATGAAAGATGATGATCCTTTTGAGAGTGTTAACAGATCAATGTTTGCATTCAACAATACTTTAGATAAAGCAATTGTTGAACCTGTATCCAGAGGATATAGAGCTATTGTTCCTAGCATTGTTAGATCTTCTGCTAGAAATTTTCTTAGCAATCTTGAAACGCCTATAGTTTTATTGAACGATCTTCTTCAAGGAAAGATTGATAGAGCTGAAGTCACATTCAAAAGATTCCTCATAAATTCGACGCTTGGTTTTTTTGGATTAGGTGACCCTGCTACAGATATGGGTTATCCAAATCATAGCGAAGACTTTGCGCAAACATTAGCATTAAGCGGCGTGCCATCCGGTCCGTACATTGTTTCGCCAATCTTTGGACCATCAACTCCAAGACATATTCTTGGTCGCATTGTAGATTTTGCTTCGCATCCTCTAACCTGGTATTTAGCTGATCAACCTTCTGAAGTTAGACTTTCTTATGGATTAGCAGAAACTGTAATAGTTCGAGAAGAATTAATAGATATTTTAGATGAAACAGAAGCTACATCTACAGATTACTATGTTGCAATTAGAAGTTTCTATAGACAAAGAAGAATCAATGAAATTAATAATGGTAATGCTACAAATATATCAGGAGAATACTCTATAGATACAGCAAGAGATTTAAATATACTGTTCTAAATTAAGAGTTCTCTTT
>Ga0308019_10000992_pt1 | contig 17651 bp, 9 predicted proteins | sample Neamet284_FD_203135 | JGI IMG/M metagenome (GOLD analysis project Ga0308019, IMG submission 203135) | Marine microbial communities from water near the shore, Antarctic Ocean - #284 | ecosystem: Environmental > Aquatic > Marine > Unclassified | place: Southern Ocean | collected 2014-10-01 | reverse complement strand
TTAAATTAAATTTTAGTTATTTCCGTGCAAAGATGCAATAATTGTTAACAAAACCTTAAAAATATAGAAAAAATTATCCCAGGCAATGTTTATCTATATTTGTTAATCATTCATAAACAATATTTTATGCAACTATTTTTTTTAAAACTTATCGTATTCAGCTGTTCAGTATTAGTATCAAATAAACCTATTTTAGAATTTCAAGAATTTCAAGGAAAAGCATATTATTTTTCAATGTCCAAGATGGAATTAGGAACTTGGGGATCAAGAATGAGTGAAGCTCAAAAAAAACAAATTCAAAATAACCTTAAAAATAGATTAGAAAAAACTTACATACTGAGTTTTAACAAAGAAGAATCAATATTTAATGAAGAAGAAAAAGTAGATGCTATTTCAGGAGCAACTGACTCTTGGGGGAGCAATTTTTCAAGAGGAAAACAATATAAAAACATAAAAGAAAACAAGTTAGTTCAAGCACAAGAATTTTATGGAAAGAGATTTCTTGTTAAAGATAAATTACAAAAAATCGAATGGAAAATGGAATCAGATTCTAAACAAATTGGACAATATATCTGTTTTAAAGCAACAACTTCAATACCAACTAATGAGTTGTCTTGGTATGATTTTTCATGGAGTGATTTAACTTCAAAAACAACTGATAGCGAAATTTCAGAAATTGAAATGACTGAAGTTGAAGCATGGTACACTCTTCAGATACCAATAAAAAATGGCCCTGCCGGATATTGGGGTTTACCAGGATTAATTTTAGAGGTAAGTGCCGGAAACACAACAATATTATGTTCTCAAATTGTAATTAATCCAAAAGAAAGAATCAATATCAAAGCACCAGACAAAGGGAAAGAAATCACCAAGATTGAATATCGATCAACAATTCAAAACAAAATGCTTGAGATGAGAAATAATAGAGGAAGAAGAAGAAGAGGCTAGTCTATTTTAATAATTAAATAAGATCACATCCATGATAAAAAGATGCTGTTTTCTCGTTCTATTTTCAAGTTTAGTTTCTTTTGGACAAGTTAAGTTAGAGGGTGTAGTTACCGATAGTCTAAATATTCCCTTAGAATCTGCAAGTTTAGTTGCTATTAATAAAAAAACAAACGGCCTGGAGTCATTTATACTTACTGACAACATGGGTAAATATAAGCTGAACTTAAAAAAAAATAACAATTATAAAATACAGGTTAGTTACATCGGTTTGAGAACTATTACTGAAGATATTTTAACAAAAGACGCTAACATCATTAAAAATTATATTTTGAGATCGGATATAGTCTTAGATGAGGTGATTGTTAAAATGCCTGTTATTATTAGAGGAGATACTCTTATCTATGATGCAGATTCTTTTAAAAATGGATCAGAAAGAAAACTAGAAGATATAATTGATAAGTTGCCAGGAGTTGAAATCAACGAAAATGGTCAAATTGAAGTTGAAGGAAAAGTAGTTAACAAATTAATGGTTAATGGCAAAGATTTTTTTGATGGTGACACTAAAATTGCAACTAAAAATATTCCATCAAATGCAGTTGATAAAATACAAGTATTGCGAAACTATTCAGAAGTAGGTCAACTTAGGGGTGTTCGTAATAATCGAGACAATGTAGCTATCAACATAAAATTAAAATCTGGAAAAGAAAGCTTTTGGTTTGGAAATGTAACCTTAGGTGGTGGTGATTCTCCAGACGATAAACTTTATTTAGTTCAGCCCAAGTTATTTTATTATAACCCAAAATACAGTATTAATTTCATAAGTGACGTTAATAACACCGGTGAGCTAGTTTTAACCCGACGAGATATAAGAGGTTTTGGAGGTGGGTTCAGGACCCCCAGCAGTAGAAGTGGGACTAGTATAGATCTCGGTGATAATGGTCTCAATTTTTTAACAAATCAAAGAAATGCACTGAAAATTGAAAACAAACTAGCTTCAGCTAATTTTAGTTATTCACCTAAGAAAACATTGGATATAAGTGGTTTCTTAATTTATAACAATAGTAGAATCCTTTCAAATCAAATTAGTCTTATTCAATACACCAATTTAAACTTAGAAGTTCCCGACGAATTAACAGAACAATCTAATACCGAGCTTTCTAATCAAGCACTACTAAAGCTAAGCACTTCGTATATGCCCAATTTCAACAACCAAATTGATTACGATATATTAGCACGAGTGTCTAATGATTCACAAAAAAAAAATAATTACTCCTCAGTGTTAGGAGACATAAAACAATTAGAAGAGACTACTCCTTTCAATATCAATCAAAATATTAGTTATTATTATACGCTTAACGAAAAAAATATTTTTGCTTTTGAAGCGCAAAATTTAGTAAAAAATGAAGATCCTTTTTACAATGTCATTTTGAAAAATGATCCAACTGGAATCGATTCTTTTGACACAACAGCAGAAGCTCTTGGTCTAGATCCTTCTTTTTCTGATTATAATTTGGGACAGAATAAACGAATTCAATCAAGTCAATTAGATGCTAAATTAGAATACTATAATATTATTAATCCTAAGAGTAATATAAATTTAACACTAGGAACTATATTGAGTCATCAAGAATTTAATTCTAATATTTTTCAATTTCTAAGTAATGGCTCATCTTTTAAACCAACTCCTAGAATCAATCAAGGTCTCGCAGTGAATGACACAGAATATAATTTTAGAGATATTTATTTAGGTTTACATTATCGATTTAGAACTGGTAAATTTACAATTACTCCTGGATTTTCAGTCCATGCTTATGGAAACAAGAACAATCAATTTGGGGAAACATCAAAGGATAATTTTTTGAGGCTATTACCTGATTTTGAAACACGTATTCAACTTAAGAAAGGAGAGTCTTTAACCTTTAGTTACAATATGCGTAATCAATTTACAGATATCACAAAATTAGCTCAGGGATTGGTTTTGAATAGCTACAACAGCATACAGTATGGTGAACCGGATCTTCAGAATGCTCTATCACATAATTTAAGTTTGTTATACAATAGTTTTAACCTTTTTAATTATACTAATGTATTTGCAAGAGCTTCTTACTCTAGTAATATTGAACAAATCCGTAGTCTAACAAATTTTGAAAATGTAATTCGCACGAGTACTTTTTTCAATTCAAATTTTGCTGACGAAAATTTTAATTTTTTCGGACGCATTCAAAGAACATTTGGTAAAATTAGAACGAGTTTCAACACTAGCTTTAATTATAATAAAATTAATCAATTCGTTCAACAGCAACAATCTACGAATGAAGGATTTACCCAAACATATACACCCGGAATAAGAACTAATTTTAGAATTGCTCCAAACGTTAGTTTTCGTTACAGATACAGTTTGGTTAATAACAATCAAGGAACACGACAAACTAAGTTTATAACAAAAACACCGTCTATAGAGTTTGATGCTTTTATTGTAGAAAAAATTACGTTTATAACTAATTTTAGTTACGCGACACAAAATCAAATTAATGGTGAAACTCAATCTTTTCAAAATTGGGATGCCAAACTTTCTTACAGAAAAAATAAAGATGCAAAATGGGAATATGTTATAAAAGTGACCAATATATTAAATATTGATTCTCAAATTAGAAATAGCGCTAATAATCTATCTGTTTTAAATTCCGAAACGTTTATTCAGCCTCGATTTTTGACCTTTAGATTTGTTTATACTCTATAGAATCATTTACTAATTAAAGCATATTACGTTTAGTCAATTTTTTATATGCAATACCCAGTAGTATGAAACATTTCTTTTAAAACAAAGTAGCTTTCCAGAATCCCTATATTTTCAATTTTAGAAAGCTTAATTCGAACAAATTGATGATATTCATCTAAACTCTCAAGATTTATTTTTAAAAAAAAATCAACTTTGCCAGCCATGTGATAACATTCTTGAACTTCATTAAGTCCATTGATTTGACTTTCGAATTTATCAATAAATCCTTCATTGTGATAACGTAAGGAAACCATACAAATTACTGTTACAGGTCTGTGGATTAATTTTTTATTTAAAATAGCTACATACTTTTTAATATATCCCTTCTTTTCTAGTTTTCGAGTGCGTTCATAAACTGGAGAAGCGCTAAGATTCAAAATTTCTGCAATTTCCTTAGTTGTTCTCTTAGAATTTTCTTGCAATATTCTAAGAATTTTTAAATCAATTTGGTCTATAATTTCCATAGGACAATGTTTTTTACTTTCAACAAGACTAAAGTAAATCATTAAAAGTAAATATCTTTGACAATATTTGATTTTAAAGATAAAAACACTCATATTTTTAATTATTAAAGATTATATGTGTTTATAAGTAGATTTATTTATAATTTTATTTTTTACCATAAAAACTATTATGGAGCAAGAAAAAATATTAATAACTGGCGCAAATGGGCAATTAGGTTCTGTTCTTGTTGGGAGATTACAAGAAAAACATGGAGTTCATAATGTAATAGCAACTGATTTACGATCGAACAAAAATTTTATTGGAATTTTTGAAATTTTAGATGTTTTAGACCTAGAGAAATTGTCAAGTTTGGTGCTTAAATATAAAATCACTCAAATCTATCATTTAGCTGCTATTTTGTCAGCTAGTGGAGAAAAATCTCCAGTTCTAACTTGGGATATTAACACAAAAACTTTTTGCAATATTTTAGAAACTTCATTAATAAATAAGGTTAAGAAAGTATTCTTTCCAAGTTCAATAGCTGTGTATGGTAAAGATGCTCCAAAACATAAAACGTCTCAAAATCATGAATTAACTCCATCTACAGTGTATGGAATTAGTAAAGTAGCAGGAGAAAATTGGGCAAAATATTATTTTGAAAATCATGGGTTAGATGTAAGATCGTTAAGGTTTCCAGGGATTATTGGATATCAATCACTGCCAGGTGGAGGAACTACAGATTATGCTGTGGACATTTATCATAAGGCGATTAATGGAAATGATTTTGAATGTTTCTTAGCTAAGAATATGATACTTCCTATGATCTATATGCAGGATGCAATTCGTGCGATAATTGAATTGATGGATGCCCCAAAAAAGTGTATTAAAATAAGAACTTCATATAATATAACAGGAATGAGCTTTTCTCCAGAAGAATTAACTCTGTCTATTCAGAAATTTTATCCTAATTTCAAAACATACTATAGACCAGATTTTAGACAAAAAATTGCAGCCAGTTGGCCTTCGAGCGTCGATGATTCTTGCGCAAAAAAAGATTGGAATTGGAATCCTTTATTTTTAATTGATGATATGACCGAAACAATGATTAAAGAATTAAAACGGAAAGATAAAATTTAAAAAATGTACGGACCAATAAAGGAGTATTTACAAAATGAATTGCAACAAATAAAAGATGCTGATTTATATAAAAATGAACGTATCATTATAACCAATCAAGATGTAGAGATTGAATTGAATACCGGTGAGAAAGTGATTAACTTTTGTGCAAACAATTATTTAGGCCTGTCAAATAATCCTGAAGTAATTCAAGCAGCAAAAGATACTCTAGACTCACACGGCTATGGAATGTCATCTGTTCGTTTTATTTGTGGGACACAAGACATTCACAAGAAATTAGAGCAGAAGGTTGCTGAATTTTTTCATTGTGAAGACACCATCTTGTATCCTGCTGCATTTGATGCCAATAGTGGAGTTTTTGAACCTCTTTTAACAAAACAGGATGCTATAATTTCAGATTCTTTAAATCACGCTTCTATTATTGATGGAGTTCGACTGTGTAAAGCTTCTCGTTATCGCTATGCAAATAACGATATGAAAGAATTAGAAAATCAACTTATTGAAGCCAATAAGCATCAACATCGATTTAAAATAATTGTTACTGACGGAGTTTTCTCAATGGATGGAATTGTAGCTCAATTAGATAAAATATGTGATTTAGCAGACATGTACGATGCTTTAGTACTGGTAGATGAATGCCATGCCGCTGGTTTTATAGGTAAAACTGGAAAAGGTACAATTGAATTAAAAAATGTTTTGGGAAGGGTTGATATTATAACAGGAACCTTTGGAAAAGCCTTGGGTGGAGCTATGGGTGGCTATACAACAGGCAAAAAAGAAATCATTGAAATTTTACGTCAACGCTCTAGGCCTTATTTATTTTCGAATTCACTAGCCCCTGCTATTGTTGGGGCTTCGATAAAAGTATTAGAAATATTATCTAGAGACACTTCTTTGCGTGATAAACTAGAATGGAATACAAACTATTTTAGAAATGAAATGGAAGCTGCAGGCTTTGATCTTGTTGGAGCAGATTCAGCTATTATTCCTGTTATGCTTTATGACGCAAAATTATCGCAAACAATGGCTAATATGCTAATAGAAGAAGGTATTTATGTAATTGGATTTTTCTTTCCAGTAGTTCCGATAGGAAAGGCTAGAATTAGAGTACAACTTTCATCAAGTCATGAAGTTGAACATCTTGATAAAGCAATATTAGCATTCACAAGAATAGGAATAAAACTAAAAGTAATTGAACCTAAAAAAGGAGACTAAAATCAGTATGATCCTATATTATTGTCCTACAATATTAACAGATCTAGTTTAAAATAATTGTTGGTATTTGACTGCTTGTTTTGTTAATAGCTTTCACTTTTTCTTTTATTTCAGCCAATAGTTTTTGCGCTTCTTTAACCTCCGATTCAAGACTAGTAGTCCTTTTATTTTGAGCTATTGTAGGTGGATTTGTCGTATTATCTATAGCTCTCATTAAAGATCGTATTTCCTCTCTTAATCTAGGTCTTTGTCTGTAATTCATAACAGGAGAGGGACGTTTAAGGGTTTCATTTAAAAAAGAAAGACTGTTTTCATGAAGTGCTCTTGTGTCAAGAATTAAAGACTCCCATTTATTATTATTTAACAATTTGAGTTTAGTCTGCAAATCATTTAATTGAATATTTATTGAAATAACATCATCAATGATTTTATGAGTTTCAGATTGAAGATCTCTTAAACTCAACAAGGACCTAACTTTTTTCTCATAAAAATTCTGACTCATTCCTATTCTGGGATCTCCTAAAACATTAATATTAGAACTTTGTTCAACACCGCTTGTTTTTATGGACACCGTATAAGAGCCTGGAGCAACTTTTGGGCGAATTAATGAAGATGAAAACCCTTCTTTTATAGAATTTTTTAACGGTATTGCTCCATCATATCCAAGATCCCATACTATTCTATTTACACCTCGAATAGCTGTTGAGTCAATTAATGTTGTAATTAGTTCCCCTTTTTCATTCTTTATATGTGCAGTTATGCTGTTAACTGGAGAATCATTAAGGTAGTAGTTGATATAAGCACCATATTCAGGGTTTTTGGCTTTATAGGTGCGATCTCCCAAATTCTCAATTCTCCAATACATATTCCAAAGAAAAGCTTCACGAACATTAAAAATTTTCAATTCTTCAGAACTTGCAGAAGATAATTCTTCTATAGGACGAATATCATCTAAGATATATGCTCCTCTTCCGTGTGTTCCTACTATTAGATCTCTATCCCTAGCCTGAATTCTAATATCACGAACAGAAACATTGGGGAGATTGTTATTGATTTTTTCCCATTTTTTTCCTAAATCCCAACTTGCATATATACCATGTTCCATCCCAGCAAATAATAAGTTTGGATTATGTGGGTCTTGACGAACTACTTTTACATAGTCGTCATTTGGGAGTTTTTCAGAAATCGATTTCCAAGTTTTTCCAAAGTTGGAGGTATGGAAAATATATGGTTTGAAGTCATTCATTCGATGTTGGTCAACAACAACGAATGCTGTTCCAGCATCATGTTCTGAGGCATGTATTTTTGAAACCCACGAAAAATCAGGAAGACCTTTGATATTGTCTTTTACGTTTTCCCAACTCTCACCACTATCTAATGAAACTTGAATATTCCCATCATCAGTACCTGCCCATAATACTCCTTTTTGAACAGGAGACTCTGCAAGATAGAGGACAGTACAATGGAATTCAGCAGCGGTGTTGTCTTGATAAATTGTTCCTCCTGAAGTTTTTTGTTTTGATTTATCATTAGTAGTCAGGTCTGGGCTTATAACTTTCCAGCTGTTTCCCCTATCATTTGATCGAAAAACAACATTTCCAGCCATATAGACAACCTCAGGATCGTGAGGAGAGATAAGCAAGGGGGAGTCCCAATTAAAACGATATTTATGAAATTCTATAGCATCACCAGCAGAACCTGTAATAGTTGGGTACGGATGGATATTTTGTACATTACCGTAGCGAGAATCTACAAGAAAGGGAACTCCACCTTGAAGGTTTGTATACACTTTATGTTCAGCTCCAGGTATTGGGACTGCGAAATATCCATCACCATATGCTAATCCCTTCCAGTGTCTTTTTAATATTCCAGCTTCATAAAGAGAATTGCTTGGTCCAACCCAGGTTCCATTATCTTGAAGTCCACCATATACATTATACGGCTGTTGATTATCCACAGCCAATTGATAAAATTGTGAAAGCTCAATATTATTTATAATTTCCCAACTATCTCCACCATCAAATGATCTTTGAAATCCACCATCACTTCCGTTTAATATGTAGTTTGAGTCAGAAGGATCTATCCATAAAGCTTGATGGTCTCCATGTACTGTATTTGCTATTCTTTCAAATGTTATTCCACTATCTACTGAACGGCTTAAACGTCCAGAAATTGAAAAAAGAACATTTGGATGATTGGGATCCACGCGAACATCACTATAATAAAAAGGTCTAAAATTGATGTTTGGATCATCATTAACCATTTTCCAATGATCTCCTCGATCCTGAGAACTAAAGACTGTTCCACCTCCTTCAAATTCAGTAATTAGATAAACAATATTAGGTTTGCTTTGAGCGATGTGAATACCAGGTCTTGCCATATTAGTTTTTGGAAGACCATCCATTATTTTTTCCCAAGTTTCTCCGCCATCTATAGTTCTAAATAGTGAAGTCTCTTTTCCTCCATCATCAAAGCGCCAAGGCTTTCTTCTAAAGGTCCACATTGCTGCATACATAATTCTGGGATTATCATTTTCCATTGTAATGTCAGCACAACCTGTGTCCTTATCAATGTATAATATTTTTTTCCAGCTTTTACCACCATCTTTAGTTTTAAACACACCTCTTTCTTTGTTTGGCCCCCACTCTTTTCCTAAAGCACAAACACAGGCTATATCAGGATTATTTGGATCCACCACAATTCTTTTAATACGTTCTGTCTTTTCTAAACCTAAGTGATCCCAATTTTCACCACCATTAATAGAGCGGTATACTCCCCACCCGTAGCCGACACTATTTCTTGGGTCACCCTCTCCTGTTCCAACCCACAAAACATTCGCATTAGAAGGTGCAATTGTTAATGCCCCTATAGAATATGCGCGTTGTCCTTCAAATATTGGAGTAAAATTGACCCCTCCATTGACAGTTTTAAAAATTCCTCCATCAGCACCACTTACGTAAAATGTACTTTTATCGCCAGGAATTCCGTCAATATCCGTTACTCTTCCACCCATATTTGCTGGACCAATCGCCCTCCATTTATATTTGCTTAGTGCAGAAGAATTTTTAAAATTAGTCTGAGAGTTGATATTAATGGGAACTATTATAAGTAGACAAATCAAGTATGTGAATGAAAAATTGGAATAAAAAAGAATTTTCATAGTATTTTTTTTAAGTGAGTTGACAATATTATTTATATCTGTCATTAAGTGCGAATACTGTTGATTTATGATTGATTAGTACACTATATTACTAAAAAGTATTTAAATTTTTTAGGGATTTAACATTTTTTTAGTAATTTGGTATTTCAAACTTAAAATTAATCATATGTCAAATCAATTTAAAACTTCAATTGCAAGTTTATGCAAAACGGTTTTTCTTATAGGTTTTATGTTTCCAGTATTTGTTTTTTCTCAGCAATCAATTTCAGGGAATATAACGGATGCCGATACAGATGAACCCCTTTTAGGAGTAACGATTTTAATTCAAGGAACGAAAAAAGGAACTGTTTCGGACTTTGATGGAAATTATTCTATTACTAATCTCGAAGCTGGTGATTATGTATTGGAGTTATCCTACACTGGATATAAAAACTTTACTCAGGCTGTTAACGTTGGCTCCTCAGATCAAGAAGTTTCTATTCAAATGGAATTTTCTGCTTCCCAACTAAATGAAATAGTTGTTACAGGAACAGGTGCTCCAATTGCACGTAAAAAAATAGGGAATAGTATTGGATCTATTTCAACAAGTAAATTAGCAGACCTGCCTATTAATTCTTTTTCAGATCTTTTACAAAGTAGAGAACCTGGTATAATTGCATTTCCATCAGGAGGTTTAACAGGTGAAGGAGCTCAAATAAGAATTAGAGGTAATGCTTCATTATCTCAACTAAACGAACCTATTGTAATAGTTGATGGAATTCGAGTTGACCGAGGTGGTGGTTACGGTGGTGGTTTTGTAAATTCAGGTGGAGGGTCTCCTTCCCGTTTGGATGATATCAATCCAGAATCTATAGAGAGAGTGGAAATCCTTAAAGGTGCTTCTGCAGCAACCCTATTCGGAACTGAAGCCAGTAATGGTGTAATTCAAATTTTTACCAAAAAGGGTAAAAGTGGAATTCCAAAGTTTGGTTTTAAAGCAACACAAGGTTTTATAAATTATCCCATTGGTGCTGTTCCAGACAATACAGGCTTTACTAATAGCGCTTCAAGAGCTACAGAATTAACTGGTCTTCTTGGATATAGTGTTAAACCTTATCAATTACTTTCTTTTAACGCTATGGAAGATCTTTACGAAACTGGCGTTCAAAATTCAATAACTGCCGATGTTTCAGGTGGAACTAATATAATTACTTATTTTACTTCGGTTCGTTATTCTTACACAGACGGTCCATTTGGTGGAAAAGAAAGAGAAGGATATTTAGAAGGCCAGGAGACACAAGCACAAGATATTGACAGATTAGCTCAATTCAATCTAAATTTAAATATCAATCCAAATGATAAATTTAGTCTTCGATTGACACAAGGATTTACATCTAGATTTAATGCTACAGCCGAAAATGGTAATAATATTTATGGAGTTGGATCTTTAGCACAATTTAGTAAACCGGAGCTTGTAAAAGATAATAATTCAACGGGTACAATTGCATTTGCCACTGTGGACGAGACGCTTCAACTTTCTTTTGGTTCAAAAGTAAATAATTACAATGGGAGTATAGGATTAAACTATTATCCCATTGACTGGATTAAAATCGATGGTACATTTGGACTAAACTTTGTTAGTCAATCAAGTACAAATTTCCAACCTTTTGGTTGGAACATTGACGGTTTTTCTGGGAGTAATCCTCAAGGACAGTTAAGTGCTGATACAAGAAATTTCTTAGCTCAAACTGCTGAGCTTAAAATTATCCTTGATAATAAGATTGGAAGTAACATTACATCCAATCTTATATTGGGTGGACAATATGTATCACAGGAAACTAAATTAATAGGAGCTCAAGGAACACAATTTCCTGGACCAGGTTTTGAGGTAACTTCAGCTGCAGGAGTTTTAAATATTTTTGAATTTTTTGAAGAAACGAAAAATGCAGGAGTATTTGCTCAAGAACAGCTCGGATTTAATGATAACTTGTTTGTGACAGTTGGTGGAAGGTTAGATGCGCATTCTGCATTTGGAAGTGATTTTCAAGCTGCGTTTTATCCTAAGATATCTGCTTCTTATATTCCTTCCGATTCTGCTAGTTGGTCAAATATTGGCCCAGTAAGCTCTTTACAACTAAGAGGATCTTATGGGTGGTCTGGTCTTCAGCCGGGTGCATTTGATGCACTAACTACATATTTAGCTTTAGCTTCTGCTAGTGGTGCAGGTATTGCACCAAATAATCTTGGAAATCCTGCTTTAAAACCTGAGATTTCTAAAGAATGGGAAGCTGGTTTTAGTGCTGGATTAATCGATGATAAAGTAAATTTAGAATTTACTTATTTTGATCGTGTTACTGAAGATGCATTATATGCGAGACAATTTCCCTTATCTGGTGGATTTCGAAATCCACAATTAACAAACATTGGAGAGTTATCAGCACACGGTATGGAAATAAGTCTGAGGGGAACAGTTATTAGAACTAAAGATCTTCAACTTAACCTATTCGTTAATGGTGCATATTATAAAGATAAGGTTGTCAGTTTAGGCGGTGCTCCACCACTAAAAGTAGGTGGATCTTATCCAAGATATCGTAACTATTTAAAAGAAGGTTTTGCTCCAGGTGCCAACTTTGGTGCTCAGCTATTAGAAGTTGGGGCAAATCAACTTCCTGTTGATATTGCAAATTCGGATGGTCTTCCAGATACTAGAGATCAATTACTTTCTTATTTTAATGGAAAAACACCTGACGATGTTGGAAGTGTCCCTACATCAATTGGAACTGGAAAAGTTCTCTTAAGAGATGATGATGGTGATGGAGATTACTTAGATCATTATCTTGGTAAATCAACACCAGACTGGACAGGTGCTTTTGGAGGTTCACTTTCATACAAAAACTTTACTCTTAGTACTACCTTTGAGTACAAGGCTGGAAATTTTGTGATAAACAATTTGACAGATGCATTTCGCCAAGCTAATGGTGCGATTGGACGTAACTTGCCATCATCATCTCGAACTGTAAGAGATTATGCTACAGGAGGGGTTGATGCTAGTTTTAATCCTCAGAACGACCCAAATGTAAGGGTTGATGCTTTAGGAGATTGGGTGAATAACACGTTAGCTTTATCGCCTTTTTCAGGTCTAAATACACTCGAAAAGGCTGATTTTATTAGTTGGAACGAGTTAAGTTTAAATTATAAATTTACAGGAGGCCTTTTAGATACCTTTAATTTTGATAGAGCTACTCTAGGAGTTTCAGGAAGAAACATAGCGATGTTTACAGGTTACACTGGTGTAGACCCTAGAATAAACTTTATCGGTAGAGGAAGTGGAAGTGCACTGAGCCAAAATTTTGGACAAGGTATTGCCGCTTTTGGATGGCCTATTCCAAGACAAGTAATGATTACTCTTAAAGTAGGATTCTAAAATGAAAACAATAAAAAACACTTATACAATGAAAAAAATATTTCTTTTATTATTACCTAGTTTATTGTTTGTTGGTTGTACTCTAGATGCTGACAATCCCAACAATTTACTAGAAGAACAGCTTAATATAACAGCATTTCCTCCCATGGTTAATGGTCTTGAAGGTGTTCTTGTTAGGGCTTATGGAAACATTCTTGCTCCCTATTCTGTAGCGAGTGATGAAATGATATGGATAGGTTCACGTGATGCATGGCAGCAGCTAAATTTTGGAAATGTGGACAATATTAACAATGAGTTTATTGATGGAGCTTTTTTTCCTGTGAATGAAGCTAGATACTGGGCTGACGCCGTAATATCTAAAGGTGAAGAATTTAGTTCATCTAATGCATTCACCCCATCCGATAAATCTGATTTAGTTAGAGCATACTGGTACGGAGCAATTATCTATATTGTTATTGCAGATATGTTTGATGATTTTGTTGTTGGATCGGTTAAAACAGAAGGTAGTCCCCCAGTTGGTGCTGCAAATATGAGTTCTTTGTATGATACTGCAATTAGTTACTTAGATAAGGCGTTAGCTTTAAATTCAGGACTTACAGCTCCTCTTAAAGCGACCAAAGCCAGAGCTCATTTTTCAAAGGGAATATGGTCTAAAACTAATCCTGTTAACACAGCAAGTCCTCTTGTTAGTTCTTCAGCTGCAGCAGCTTTAGCTCAGGAAGCTTTAGCCGCATTAGGCGAAGACTTTTATGTAAACTTACTAACTTCTGGCTCAGCTCCACAGACCATTGGTGGTTTAGATATCGCAGGTGAAGTAAACGATCGTCTTGAAATGAGAATTTCAGACACTTATGTTATTTCTTCTGATTCAAAAAGGCCTGATGCTTATACTGATGATGATCCTTCAACTACAATTTCTTTAATGGATCCCATTGATAACATAGCAGATCCAGCACTTTTCAAGCTAGTCGCTGATTTTACTATCGCGCAGCTCTATCCAGAATATCCAGTAGTTTCCGGAAGAGAAATGCACTTAATAATTGCTGAAAATGCACTAGCAACTGGTGATAATGCTACGTTTACGACACATATTAATAAAATCAGAGCACTTGACGGATTAACTGATTATTCTGGTCAGATTGACGCACAAGATCTACTTGAGCACTCAAGAAGAGTTAATCTTTTCCTTCAAGGTAGAAGATTGGCTGATCATTATCGCTTTGGGAAACCATCCGAATATTGGATTTCTACCTCTCCTGCGATAAATTCTCCAGGTTCGTTTTTTCCGATCACAATTTCTGAAATTCAATCAAACGACAATATAAATTAGGATCCAATTGAATTATAAATTAAAAACCCTTCAGAATATGAAGGGTTTTTTTATTGTAAATTTTAAAAGTTACACCAAGTAAAAAAGTTTTAAGTTCCATCTATTAATCAATAAAGACAGTTTAATTAAATGTTTATAGAATCAATGGAATTAAATAAATCTAAATCTAGTAGGTGTTATTTTCAATAAATAAAAACAGAAAAAATGATTTCACAGATTTTATCATAAACGATTATGGATTTAATTAATAATATAATCAAGAATATTTAAAAGAATAAATCAGCTTTTATTTTTTATAACATTTCCCTTTTTTATAACTAAATCAACATCTTGTAACAAAGAAATGTATCTAATAACGTCGCCTTTAACAGCAATTATATCTGCCTGTTTCCCTGGAGTAATAGTACCTACTTTATCAGACACTCCCATAAAAACAGATGGCCAGTAAGTTGCAGACTTGATTGCCTGCAAAGGAGAAATCCCCAATTCATTCACCCAAATATCAAGTTCATTCCATGTACTTTGAGAATGGAATTTCATGGGTACTCCACTATCAGTTCCAATTAAAAGGACAACACCGGTATTTTTTAATTGATTAAACTTTGTTTTTAATGTTGGCTTTCTAATAGGGGTTAACTGAAAATATGGAAGTTTTCCAGGATGTTTAATGGAGTTTTGAATATCTTTTATAATGTGATTTGGTAATCCCAGATGCCAACTAGTATTGTCTAAAATTTCAGAATTTTTAATGGTATAGTCATAGTTATATAATACTTCTATTGTAGGTGTCCAAAAAAGAGGTCCTTTATTCATTTGAGCAGTTCTTTCTTGAATTAATTGGATTATATCAGCAGGATATTCAGGAGCAGATGATAAGCCAGTGTGTTCAAAGTTGTCTACCCCAGCCTTTAAACCCAATCTTATCTCATCAGGTCGATGGGAATGAGCAACAACTTTTAAATTGTTTTTATGGGCTTCGTTAACAATTGCTTGAATTTCCTCAAAACTCATCTGATCTTGATCAATTAATTTTATACAATCAACTCCTGCTTTTGCTAATAACCTTATCTTTTTCTTTGCATCTTCTGGATTTTTAATTCCCCATCTAAATGCTTCTGTACCTGGATAAGGATTTTTTTGGATAAATGGACCGCTAACATACATTGTAGGACCTAGAATTTCTCCTTTATTTATTTTATTTCTAACTGAAATACTTGCTTTCAACGGAGCACCGAGATCTCTTGCACTTGTAACTCCTGCCATAAGCAACTGATTTGCGGAAGAAGGCATTATTACTTCTTCAAATTGATCTATATAGGTTTTATCCCAATGCGTATAGTCAGAATGTCCGTTAAGCATTAAATGGACATGCATATCCCATAAACCTGGCATAACTGTCATTCCTTCTGTGCTTATAATCTTAATTCCTAGTGGAACTTCCAAAGTGGCAATAGTTCCAACGCTAATAATTTTCTCACCATCCAAGAGAATAACACTATTTTTTATTGGATCATTTCCAAAACCATCAATGAGGGTGCCGCCAACAAGCGCAACTGACTGAGAGTTAGCAATTAAAAAGCTAAATAGTATACCAATATATAATGTTTTTCTAATCATTTTCTTTATATTTAAGTATTTTAATAAATTCATTATGACCTCTTTTATGAAACGTAAAGGCTTTTTTGTTTTAATATTAAATTTAATCTTTTTCACCTTATTTTCTTGTAATCCTAAAAGGAATTCAATTATAAAAGTAAAATATTCAAGTGCTTTAGGTAATGAGGGTTTTGACGGAAGACTTTTAGTTATTATTAGTAAAGATGTCAAAACAGAGCCCAGGTTTCAAATCAATGATTCAGATAAAACAGCTGTAATTATTGGTAAAAATATTCAAAACTGGATGCCTAACTCCACTGAAAGTTTTAATTCTGAAACTCTAGCATATCCAATTGATGAATTGGGAGACCTTCCAGATGGAAACTATTATATCCAGGCAATATTAAATAAATATGACACATTCAATTTATCTAGTGGTTTTGAGGTTCAGCTTCCAATGGATCAGGGCGAAGGGCAAAAATGGAATATTAGCCCAAAAAATATTTACAGTAAACCTATGAGGGTGAATTTATCTAATAGTGCTAAATCCATTGAAATAGAAATAACCGAGGAAATTCCATCAATAGAACCTGAAAAGGACACAAAACATATAAAACACATTAAAATCCAAAGCAAAATTCTGACCGAGTTTTGGGGTAGACCTATGTATCTTCAAGCAAACGTTCTTATTCCAGAAGGTTTTTCTAAAGAAAGTGAAATTGAATATCCATTGATGGTTTTTCATGGTCATTTTCCTAAAACAGTAGGAGGGTTTAGAACAACTCCTCCAAGTGCCATAAAAAATGATAGTATATATAGTAGTCGATTTAACATAACAGGATATAAATATATTCAGGAAAAAGAGGCCTTTGACTTTTATCAAAAATGGATATCAAATGATTTTCCTCGTTTTTTAGTTCTTGAAATTCAACATCAAAACCCCTATTATGATGACTCGTATGCAGTGAATTCAGCCAATATTGGTCCTTATGGGGATGCTATAACCTACGAGTTGATTCCTCATATTGAAAAAATATTTAATGGTGTTGGTAAGGGCTGGGGTCGTTTTCTTTATGGAGGCTCAACTGGTGGATGGGAAGCCTTAGCTGCTCAGGTGTTTTACCCTAAAGAATATAATGGTTGCTTTGCTGCTTGCCCAGACCCCATTGATTTTAGAGCATATACGGTAATAGATTTATATAAAGATAAAAACGCATATTACAGTGAGGGGGACTTTAAAAAAACTCTTAGACCAGGAATGAGAGACGGAAAAGGACGTATCAAAACTTCTTTAAAAGATATTAATAGAAAAGAACATATCCTTGGAAATAAGAGTAGATCAGGCGATCAGTGGGATATCTGGCAGGCGGTCTATTCTCCTGTTGGAGATGACGGATATCCAAAACCTATCTGGGATAAACTTTCAGGCGAAATTGATATAGAAGTAGCTAATTATTGGAAAGAAAATTATGATTTAAGATATATTATGGAGCGTGATTGGGATAAAATAGGTTTTGATTTAGTAGGTAAAATCAATCTTTATTGCGGTGATATGGATAATTATTATCTCAATAATGCGGTTGTTTTAACTGAACAATTCCTTGAAAACAGATCTAATCCATATTATGACGGGGAAGTC
>Ga0308019_10000988_pt1 | contig 17689 bp, 13 predicted proteins | sample Neamet284_FD_203135 | JGI IMG/M metagenome (GOLD analysis project Ga0308019, IMG submission 203135) | Marine microbial communities from water near the shore, Antarctic Ocean - #284 | ecosystem: Environmental > Aquatic > Marine > Unclassified | place: Southern Ocean | collected 2014-10-01 | reverse complement strand
ATGAAAAAGTAGAAAATTGCATTAAAGAAAATGCTGAGCGTAGTGCAGAAGAAATTAAAAATGCGCTTGTTTATCTTTCAGATGACTGGGCTAAAGGTGTTATGAATCCTGATGATATAACTATTGTCGTAATTAAAAAAGCGGCTTAAATACTATTAAATAAAAATTATTTTAAAATGAAAAAAATTATCTATTTACTTCTAGTTTCATTCTACATAACAGGATGTTCTAACAATACTGAAGCTCTTCAAATACCTCTAACTTCTTCTTCAGAAGAGGCAAAAGGTTTGTTTATCAATAAAATTTTAACTTCAAATTCTGATAATCAACTTTTTGGACCTTCCTTAATAGACGAAATGAACAAAATTGTTGAGCTTGATCCTGATTTTTATTTAGCTAAGGCGATTAATGCAAGGTATTTACAGTCTTTTAGTCTTGGCCCAAATGAAGTGAGTAAAATAATCACTGAAGCATATGAAAACAAGGAATCTGTTTCAGAAATTGAAAATGCAATAATTTCATCAATTTATCAGGAATATGTGCTGGGTAACCTAGTAAAAGGAGATGGCCTTTTACAAGAAATTGTAAATAAATATCCAACTTATTATTATTTATGGATTTATCATGGAAACTATCAAAACACAATACTTCTAAATCCAAAAAAATCTGAAGAAAGCTGGAAAAAGTCTCTTGAAATTAATCCTTTTAGTGCAAAAGCAAAAACTTTATTAGCACAACTACATTTTGTAACTGGTCAAATTAACATTTTAAGTAACAATGAAAGAGATGAAGATCTCGCTATTTCGCTAATTGAAGATGCTGAAAAAATGGATTCAGAAAATAATGTTTATTCTAGACTTCTAGGGAATATTTATAGAGCAAGAGGTGAATATGATGTGTCTTTAAATTCATATAATAGGGCGATTTCTCTTATAAAAGACAAAGAAAATGATCCAGCTGGAATGGGGGGGCTGCTGTTGATTAGTGGTCATAATTATTTATTTAAAAAAGAATATGAAAAAGCTAGAGAACTTTACCGTGCATCTAATGAATTAAATAAAGATCTTTTTCTACAATATATTCTAACATATCGATGGCTAGCTCACACATATATTTATGAAAAAAAGTATAGTGAAGCTATAAGGGAAATTAATGATTTAGAAAAAAGAATTATTAATGAAATGGATCTTGACAAGCTCAGTTTAAATTTTTATCTAGGTCAGCTGGATTTTGAAAGATTTTTATCCTTCGGACATAGCCAAATGAAAGAAGATGCTAATGAAAGTATTATAAACTTTTCTGCTCATCTTGATAAACAAAAAAGTTTGAGGGTTAATGATGATACTGCTGAAGATGAAGTCAGAAGAATTTCTTTAGATATTGATATCCAGAAAGAATTTCATAAAATTTGGTATCTGATTTTATTTGGCGAATTTGAAGAGGCTGCTCAAGAACTCAAATCTTTCTCTCTTCTTTCAAGTGAATATCTAGTTTATGACTCAAAGGCTATGATTAATTTTTACAAGCTGTCAGGCTATTTAAACCTTATGTCGGGTAATATTGATGCTTCTATTTCATTTTATGATCAAATTCCAAGAGAGATTCTTGATTCTGATAATTATCAGCTTTATTTCTATGCTTTAGCTCTATCTACAAAAGGGGATAAAGAAAAGAGTCAAAATATTTTTAATTATTTGGCTAATTATAATTTTGCTGGATGGGAAAACTCAATTATTAGGCCTTTAGCTCAGGCTCAGCTTAATAAAGTTTAAATCAAATTACATTGAAAAAAAATCTATCCTTTGTATTTATTCTATGTAATCTAAGTCTATTTGCCCAATTCTCACCCTCCAATCTTGAACTAAGCTCAAATTATGTTGAAAGCTATATTTTGGACAGTCGAGGAGCAAAATGGGTTGGAACAGATGAAGGGTTAAACTTAATAACGACATCTGATAATACTGTTTTTTATTCCAATATATCTAATAAAAAAGGCTTGCTAAATTCTGAGGTGTATTCCCTTAAAGAGTTAAACAACGGAGAAATTGTAGCTTTTTCAAATGAAGGGTTAAGCTTTTTTAACCCCAAAACATTTTCATTTAAAAGAGTAAAGTTAGACTCAAGACCTATAGCTCTTTATTTTGACTCACAATTAAACAACTATTGGGTTTCCTCAGAATTCTCTGGGCTTTATGTGTTAAATTCATCTCTTGAATATCAGTCTAATTTAAAATATGACCCTCTTAATCCAACTACTTTGTCAAGCTCAAGTTTTGATTATGACAACAAAAATAATTTAATAGATTTTGCTAAAGAAAGAATTTTTGTTGGAACCCCAAATGGTCTTAATGTTTTTAATAGGTCTCAAAAAACATTCAAAAGATACATTAAACAACGATCCTCAAGTTTACTGTCAAACAATATAAAATCAGTTCTCAGGTTTTCAAATAAAGAATTATTTGTTGCTACTGATAATGGAATAAATATTTTTAATGAGCTATCTGAAAAGTTTGAGAAAATTACATTGGCTAAAGGAAAAATAATAGATTTAATCTCTGAAATAGATGAAAAGACATATGTTATCGTTTCTGAAGGAAACCTATATACCTATAACATATCTGATTTAGATATTACTTTTCATTATAATATATCAAGAGAATCAAATCTTAATTCTTTTAAAAAAGGTGATCATTTATATTTATATTCAAAAGGAGGAAGTCAGTTTATTAAAATCGGTCTCAAAGATTTATCTAAAGAATCATTTTTAATTCCTTCAAAAATTCAAACAGTTTCTGTAACTGAAGAAAATAAGATCTTCATAGGAACAGATCAGGGTGTTTATAAAGAATCGCGTTTGTCAAAACTAGTTTCAAATACTGATAATAAATCTGGAGTATTGTTCTATAATATTTCTGTAAACAGAATTATTTCTGTTTACAAAGAGTTTGTTTTAATTTCTGACACTAACAAAAAAAAACAAGCAGATATAGTGTTTAAAAATAAAATTAAAATTACTTCAGATACTAAGTTTGAATTAAAAGATGATTTGTTGTTTGTTGCAAATAAAAATCTTTCGATAATTGACCTTACATCCTCTAAATTTTTAGAAAACATCTTTTCTCCGAATGATTTATTAAATGGAAAACTAAACAACATTAAGTTGATTGATTCTACTATTTACCTGTCTACAGGTAATGGTGTCGTTTCATATTTAGTTCCTGATAAGTTCGATGTGAATTTTAAAGATCAGTTGTTAAGTGGTCAAATAAAATACAAATACAATAAACTAATAAACCCTAACATTCCTAAAAGCTTCAGTGATATTGAATTAATTAATTCTTATTTATGGGTTAGTGACGCTACTTTGGGGCTCAGAGTTTACAGGGAAAATTTTAATAATTATATAAAGGATTATACGTATGAGGAGGGCAATAATAAAACATTGGCCTCTGGCTCAGCAACAAAGTTGTTTTACAATGACAAATCTCAAGCTCTTTTAATTGCTACAAGAGGAGACGGAATGTTTTCTTTAAACCTCAAAGACAGTCTGATTACTAGTACAACTGTTAATGAAGGTCTATTGTCTAATAACATATATGACTTTATGAAAAAAGGTGATGTTATTTGGGTTCAAACAGGTAATGGTGTTAATTCCATAAACAACAATGGCGGCGTACGTAACATAAATAATGTTGATGGGCTTAATATAAACACTTTTCATCGAGAAGCATTACATTCCGTTGGAGAAAAAATAATTGTTTCAGGATCTGATAATATTCAAGAGTTTTATCCTAAAGAAATTGACGCTTTTCAGAAAGAAAAATTTGATTTACATATTTTAAATGTAATTGGATATGATAAAGAAAATCAAAAACAAGTTTTACCTATCGGGAATGATAACCTTATTCAAATAGATAATTCAATTAGCTCAGTTGAATTAACTCTTTTTACAAATTCAACTTTCAAGCCAAATCAAATTACTTATTACTTGTCATCTGGTATATATGAAGATGTCTTGTCTAACGGGTACAACAATAGGATTTCTTTAAAATCAATTCCCCTTTACTCTTCTGAGTTTAAAATAAGTGCAATAAATAGTAGTGGTGATAAAAGTGAAAATATAATTTCTTTGAAGATTAATAATCTCCCTCCCTGGTGGTTAAGGGTAGAATCTATTGTTGGGTACGTTATTCTTTTAATTGTCCTTGTAACTTTCTTTGTTAAGTATAGAGAGAAAAAGACCAAAGAGCTGATGGAGGGTGAGAGAAAATCTAAAGAATTAGAAGAGGCAAAAGAACTTCAAAGTAGCTTACTTCCTAAAGTTCTTCCTGTTGTGGAAGGTTTTGATATTAGCACCTATTTAAAACCGGCTACAGAGATAGGTGGAGATTACTATGATTTCTTTTACAAAAAAGGAGAATACTTTTATGCTATATGTGGTGATGCGACAGGTCATGGTGTGACCTCAGGAATAATGGTGTCTGTCACTAAAGCAGGGCTTAACGGAGTTCCTATGGGCACTCCTTCAGTAATTTTAGAACAACTTAACAGAATTGTAAAACGAGTAAATTTTGGTAGACTCAGAATGAGCCTTAGTGTTGCGAAATTCAATAAAAATGCTGTGGAAATTAGTTCTGCTGCAATGCCTCCTACTTACTTTTTCTCTTCTAAATCTAAAGAAGTTGAAGAGGTCTTGGTCCCTAACCTTCCCTTGGGAGGGCTTGAAGGTGAAAAGTTTGATGGAGTCAAAAAAGACTTTAAAGCAGGAGATGTTATGGTGATGATTTCAGATGGCCTACCAGAATTGCCTAATCCAACAAATGATTTGTTGGACTATGAAAAAGTAGAAAATTGCATTAAAGAAAATGCTGAGCGTAGTGCAGAAGAAATTAAAAATGCGCTTGTTTATCTTTCAGATGACTGGGCTAAAGGTGTTATGAATCCTGATGATATAACTATTGTAGTAATTAAAAAAGCGGCTTAACTGGCCTTATAAATCCAATTTTGAACTTCTTTTGATTTTCCTTTTACTCTTATAGGGTCTTGGGCTTCAAATCCTTCATGGTTATCTAATTCTTCGAAAACACTCCTAGAAATAACTACCTCCCCAGATTTTGCATGAGAACATAATCTTGATGCAAGGTTTACAGCGTCTCCTATCACCGTATAATTCATTTGACGCTCTGACCCAATATTACCTGACACAACTTTACCGTAATTAATTCCTATTCCTATTTCAAGCTTCGGTAAATTTTCTTTTTCAATTTCTTTATTGAATTTTTCTAAAGCTTTAAACATTGCTATTGCTGAGTTAACAGCGCTTTGAGAATCATTTTTATTTTTTAATGGAACTCCGTATAAAACCATAAGTTCATCACCAATTATTTTATCTAGTGTTCCGTTGTAAGAGAAAACAACTTCAATCATTGATTCAAAATATGTGTTTAGTAAGTAAACAACTTCTGAGGGTTTCATTTTTTCAGAAAGAGCAGTAAAGCCTCTAATGTCAGAAAAAAGAACACATACTTCACTTTGAGCTCCTCCAAGCTCTAAAGAGTTTTCGTTTTGAAGTAATTCATCTACAATGTTTTCTGAAACATATTTTTTAAATGTTGACTTAATCTTATTAATTCCAGAAAGATCTTCAAAAGAAAAAACAACACCAGACCTTTCGTTTTCTTCATTATAAACTGGAGAGAGCGTAAGATTTATTTCATGAGGATTTTCTTCAATATCTTTAATTTTAAAATTATTTTCATATATGATTTCGTCTTTAACTTCCGAGCTTTCAAGTAGTTCGATTAAAGGTTGATTATTTTGAAAAACCATGAAGTAATGATTGTTCATCACTTCTTCTTGTTCTATTCCAAATATTTTTTTGGCAGAGTGATTAACAAACTCTATCTCCCCCAACACATTGATCATGATAATCCCTGTTGTAATTGAAGACATAATATTATCGACTAACTTGTTAGAGCTTTTTAAAGAGTCAATTAACCGGATATTGTCGTATGCAAGACTTACTTTTTTACTTAAGCTGTCGAATAGTCTTAGGTCTTGTTGTGTAAATTTAATTAAGCCATTTCTGCTTTCTTTATCAAAAAGCAAAAGAACTCCCTCAACAGAATTGCCTGTAATAATTGGACTAACAATACAGTTTTTTTCAGAAGCTTTAAGAATTTCGTATTTCTGAGGATCATCAATTATCTTAGATTTCATTTCTTGATCAAGTTCCTTTAAAACACCCTTAGTTATTCTTATAATTTTATTAGGCAAATCTTCTTTAAGAATGTTAAACTGCGACATAACATTAAAGAAGCCTGACTTTTCATCTTTCAAAAGAATCATTCCTTTTGATGCGTTTAAAATAGAGAGTATGGTTATTAAAATGTTTTCAAAAAGACTTTGCTTAAGACCATCTTGATTGTTTATGATTTCCGTTACATTAATTAACGACTCAATCTCTAGCATCTTATTACTGAGCTCTTTATTTGTGTTAGAAAGCTTTTGTTCTATCTCTTTAATTTCAATTTGATTTTCAATTTGATTTTTAAAATTTAAAACTAAAGATTGGGTTAAAGACGAAGGGGGGGTTTTAAATGGTGTGAAAATAACACCTATGGGGTTGTTTTTATTTGTAATATTAATTGCATAACCTGAAGTATATGAATGAAAATCAAAAAAAGATTTAAATATTTTCCATTCCTTTTTGCCTTCCTCTATTGAATGAAAGTTATTAGTTGTTAGAATGTTTTGAGGTATTAACTGATCAAAGTATTCAATTAAACCTAGAGATTTAATAATTGTTTTTTTACTGAAAAAAAAAATTTGAAGTAAGAATAATCCCTTTTGGGATTTAATAAAATCAAGCTTATCCTTAAATAATTTTAATTCACTAAGGCGTAAAATTGGTTCCAAAATGTATATTAATTCTTAAGACATGGCTGTGATAGCCGCGTCTTGAGTTGGATAGCTTTTACAATATTTAGTTAGACCCATTATTGTAAATGTCTTTTCTATTATTGGAGCTAATTCGCAAAAGGCAAGAACTCCGTTATTTTCCTGAAGCTCCTCAATTATTTCAATTAAAATAGAGGCTCCAATACTATTTACAATATTAGACCTCTCAAGGTTAATTAAGACTTTATTTACTCCATTAGATATGTGTTCTTGAGCCGCTTTTTGAATTTCGTCTCCAAGATCTTTATTGAGATATCCTTCAGTTGCAACAACAATAACGTCTCCTATTAGCTCAACATTTGTTACTTTATTCATTTGTGTCCTTTTTTTTAACCATCGTTAGAGTAGTTCCTGTGTGATCTGACTCAAAGTTGACAGAATCCATTAATTCCTTTATAAGCATAATTCCCCAGCCTCTTTTTCGCTCATCAGTGTTAATTTTTGATTCAATTTTTGGGATTTTTACATTTGACTCATCAAAACCTTTTCCTTTATCAATTACTTTAATTGTTAAATTATGATCGTCAATCATAAAATGGATATACACCTCACTTTTAGATTCTGAATGTTCAAAAGCATTTATACACGCTTCAATTAAGGCCATTGATATTTCTCCCGACTTTTCTTCTGACAACTGCATGTGCTTGGCTACCACTTCAGCTGTTTGGGTAGCAACAAGTTCCATGTTTTTTAAGATCGGCAGTTTTAATTCTACCGTTGGTTTTTTATCCATCAAACTTTATATTTAGAAGTAGATTAATTTTTTGCTAATGTATGGTTTTATTCAACCATGGCTTAAATTTAAAAAATATTTGGTTGTCTTTTACAGGTTTTTAGATTGTTTTTTATTGAATTCAATAAACTCAATTTAAAAATACAAATAATGCTTAGCTTTGTTTTATGAATGAGGAAACTCCAAGACAAAAAAAAATTGCCTCTGTAATTCAAAAAGAGCTGGCTACTCTTTTACAGGGTAATATAAGAAAAGAAGGGCTCTCGAATCTTATTATTTCTATAACTAAGGTTCATGTGACTGTAGATCTAGCTTTTGCAAAAGTTTTTTTAAGTATTTTTCCTTCTACATCTGCTTTGGAATACTTGAAATCCATGCAAGAAAACAGCTTTAAAATAAGGCATGAATTGTCTCAAATAATGAAAAATCAAATGCGAAGAACTCCTCAGCTAGCTTTTTATATTGATGATTCCTTAGATTATATTGAAAAAATAGATTCTGCTCTTAAAAATCCTGAGAATCCTATTTCTAATTCAGACCTGCTTCCTTCAAAACAAAAAAGATAATTGTGAAATTTTCTTTTCGAATTGCTTTAAGGTATTTGTTTTCAAAAAGCTCTCAAACTGTTGTCAATAGAATTAATCTGTTTGCTATAACTGTTTTAGTTGTAAGCTCTTCTGCTTTGTTGATAGTCTTAAGTGGATTTGAGGGTTTAAAAGATTTTGGAATGGCTTTTTATGATCAATTTGAGCCTGATTTCAAAATCATTCCTAAAAATGGTAAAACTCTAAAAGTCGATGAAAAACTATGGAAAGATTTACTCAGCACAAAAGGAATTCTTTCTTCTTCTCGAGTGATTGAAGAAAAGGTGTTTTTCGGTTTTGAAGGAAAGAATCAAGCTGCTTATATTAAGGGCGTTTCTTCATCATATACTTCAACTAGCCCTGTTGACAGCTTAGTGGTAATTGGAGAATGGATTGATTTTGATTCAAATTCAGTTGTTTTAGGCTATGGTCTTTCTTCGAGTCTTGGCGTCGGTGTTTATGATTACTCATCATACTTAGAGTTGTCAGCTCCAAAAAAAGGGAAGCTTAAATTTAAAGGCTCTCCTTTTGTGACAATGCCTGCCTTTGTTAACGGAATATTTCAAATAAGTGAAGATATTGATAAAAAATATGCGTTTTGTTCAATTGATTTTGCAAGAAAATTGTTGAGTTTTGAAGATGATGAGTTTTCACACATTTCAATTAAAATTGATTCTAATTATTCTGAAAAAGAGATTTTCTCAAACTTAAAACAACATTTTGATGGTCGTTTTGTAATACAGTCTAGGGCTGAGCAAAATCCAGCCTTGTATAAGATGATAAACACTGAAAACTTAGCTGTTTATTTAATTTTCTCATTGGTGATTTTAATTGCCTTATTCAATCTAGTTGGATCTTTAATAATGATGAGGGTAGACAAGGCCTCTCAGTTAAAATTACTTTATGCTCTTGGTGAAACTCCAAAAAATATTCAAAAAGTTTTTCTTTTTTTAGGTTTGCTTATTTCTATAATTGGTTCAGTTGGAGGAGTGCTTATTGGAAGTGTATTAATTTTTATTCAAGACCTGTATCCTTTCGTTTTTGTTCCTGGAACTTCTTTAGCTTATCCCGTATCGCTTATTTCAAAAAATATTTTTATTGTTTTGACAACTGTTTTTGTCTTGGGAACCATTACCTCTGCTTGGGCTACCAGAGGCATCCAAAATTCTTTAGACTAGCCTATACTTTCGCAAGGTTTTTAAACTTGTCTCCTACCTCGTCAAAAACTGCAAAAACTTCATGAGATAAATCGGAGGTTACCATTTTTGTTCTATACTTTTTAAAATCAGGGATGCCTTTGAAGTAATTTGTATAGTGTCTTCTTGTCTCTAAAACTCCTAAAGTTTCCCCCTTCCAGTCTATTGCCATTTTTAAATGACTTCTCGCTGCTTCTAATCTTTGACCTATAGACGGTGAGCTTGGGACAGTTTTATCCTTTAGGTACGATTTTACCTCATTAAAAAACCATGGATTACCTATTGCAGCCCGTCCAATCATTGCTCCATCTAGCCCATATTCATCTCGAATAATTCTTGCTTTTTCAGGCGTATTAATGTCTCCGTTTGCAAAAATAGGAATGTGCATTCGTGGATTATTTTTAACCTCTGAAATTTTAGACCAATCCGCCTCTCCCTTATACATTTGGGCTCGTGTCCTTCCGTGAATAGATATTGCTGCAGCACCCACGTCTTGGAGCCTCTCTGCTACTTCAACAATTTTTATAGAGTCATGATCCCATCCTAACCTGGTTTTTATAGTGACAGGAAGTCTCGTGTGTTTCACCATTGCCTCAGTTAGTTTAACCATTAAAGGAATGTCTTTTAAAATACCTGCTCCCGCTCCTTTACAAACTACTTTTTTTACGGGGCACCCAAAGTTTATGTCAATTATGTCTGGGTTTGTGGCTTCAACTATCTCTACGGCCTTTAACATTGAATCTATATTTGATCCGAAAATCTGAATCCCTACTGGTCTTTCTTTTTCATAAATATCAAGTTTCTGAACGCTTTTAGCTGCATCTCTTATAAGCCCTTCGCTTGAAATAAACTCAGTATACATTATGTCCGCGCCATGGCTTTTACATAAGGCTCTAAATGGAGGATCGCTAACGTCTTCCATTGGAGCCAAAAGAAGAGGGAAGTCTGGGAGCGATATGTTGCCTATAGTTAACAAAGGATATCTTTTATGCAAAACTAATAAAAAAGTCTGTTTTAACTTAGTTGTTGGTTCTTTTGTGTTTTGTTTATGAAGTTCTTCAACAAGAAAAGAGTAATGGGTATGCAATTTAATATCTTTGCATGCCTATACTCCAAAATTAAATGAAAAATATTAGAAACTTTTGCATAATTGCTCATATTGATCATGGCAAAAGCACTCTTGCAGACAGGCTTCTTGATTTCACGGGATCTGTTACAGAAAGAGAAAAAAAGGATCAGCTTTTAGATAGCATGGACATAGAGAGAGAGAGAGGAATAACAATAAAATCTCATGCAATTCAAATGGAGTATTTTCATCAAGGTGAAAAATATGTGTTTAACTTAATTGATACTCCTGGCCATGTTGACTTTTCATATGAAGTTTCTAGGTCTATTGCCGCTTGTGAGGGGGCTCTTCTGGTGGTTGATGCTGCTCAAAGTATTCAAGCTCAAACTATTTCAAACCTCTATTTAGCTTTAGAAAACGACTTAGAAATAATTCCTGTTTTAAATAAAGTTGATCTTCCTTCCGCTAATCCGGAAGAGGTTACTGATGACATTGTTGGGTTGCTTGGCTGTGATTCAGAAGACGTAATACCTGCGTCTGCCAAAACTGGTCTAGGAATAAAATCAATTTTAGAGGCAATTATTTCAAAGGTTCCTTGTCCAAAAGGAGATCTTAATTCGCCTTTACAGGCCTTAATTTTCGATTCAATTTATAATCCTTTTAGGGGGGTCGAGACATATTTCAGAGTAATAAACGGAGAGATTAAAAAAGGAGATAAAGTTAAGTTTTTAGCCACAGGTAAAGATTATAATGTGGATGATGTTGGATTATTAAAACTAAAACAAGAGCCTAAAAATTCTGTGTCTGCTGGAGATGTTGGTTATTTAATTACGGGCATAAAAGAAGCAAGCGAAGTTAAAGTTGGAGATACTATTGTAAGCTCAAAAAGCATAAACACTCCTGCTATAGATGGGTTTGAAGAGGTTAAGCCGATGGTTTTTGCTGGCATATATCCCGTTGATACTGAGGATTATGAAGAACTGCGCTCAAGCATGGAAAGGCTTCAGCTTAACGACGCTTCGCTGGTTTTTATTCCTGAAAGCTCGGCGGCTTTAGGGTTCGGTTTTCGTTGTGGTTTTTTAGGAATGTTACATTTAGAAATTATTCAAGAAAGGCTAGAAAGAGAGTTTGGAATGCCGGTTATAACTACAGTTCCGAATGTTTCATATCAAGCTTACATCAAAAAAAATCCTCAAGAAATAATCCCAGTAAACAATCCCTCCGATTTACCTGATCCTTCATATTTAGATCGTGTTGAGGAGCCCTACATTAAGGCTTCAATAATTACTAAATCTGATTTTGTAGGAAATATAATGTCTCTTTGTATAGAAAAAAGAGGTGTTATTACCAATCAAAGTTATTTAACACCCGAAAGAGTAGAGCTAACCTTTGATATGCCTTTAGCAGAGATAGTTTTTGATTTTTATGACCGCCTTAAAACTGTCTCAAAAGGATATGCCTCTTTTGACTATTCTCCCATTGGACTCAGATCCTCTAAGCTGGTTAAGGTTGATATTCTTTTAAATGGCAATCAAGTAGATGCTCTTTCCGCCTTAATTCATGCAGATAACGCATATAATATTGGAAAGAAAATGTGTGAAAAATTAAGAGAATTGATACCTAGACAACAGTTTGATATTCCTGTTCAGGCTGCAATAGGGGCAAAAATAATATCTCGTGAAACCATTAAAGCTCTTCGAAAAGATGTTACCGCTAAGTGTTATGGTGGGGACATCTCTAGAAAAAGAAAACTGCTTGAAAAACAAAAAAAGGGGAAGAAAAAAATGCGACAAATTGGAAATGTTGAGATACCCCAACAAGCATTTATGGCTGTTCTAAAGCTAAATGATTAGTTTAAAGTTTATGACTCTAGCTTAAACCTAACATTCTCAACGCTTTCTTTCGTCCCAACCAAAGTAACAGAGTCTCCGATTCTAAGTCTTGTGTATCCGTGTGAAATTAGAACCTGTCCTTTTCTAATTAATGAAAGAACAATAACGTCGGTAGGAAATCTAAGGTCTCTCAATGTCATTCCGTGTATGTCTTTGTTTCTTATTTCAACATCAACAGAGTCTTTGTTTTTGTCAAGTCCCAACAAGAGAGAGGTTGCGTTTGGTGATCTCACGAAGTGGTCTAGAAGATTGATCATGGCTAATGATGGGTCAATTATTCTCACTCCAATATTTATGAGTCTCTCATAATATTCTCTTGCTCCATTATATCTAACGATAACGTCCTTTGTTCCAAAATGTTCGTATACTAAGTTTGCTATCTTGTAGTTCTCTTTATCTGATAAAAGACATACTATTGCGTCGGCACCTTTTAGGTTTAGTTGTTTAAATGATTGAAGTGAAATATCCTCTGATTTAATAATCTCAAAGTCATCACTTGTTTTCCCCTCAACATCCGAAAAAGTTATGATTTTGGGAACCCAACCGCTTTGCTTTAGGGTCATGGCAAGAGCAATAGATTGGCTTTCTAGGCCAAAAATAATAGCGTCTTTTATTCCATCAAATTCTGAACTTTTATGTTTTAAGTGACTTTCCTTGGCTATGTCTATTGATATCTTAAACAGTAAAGGGCCTATTAGTTGGTTAATTACAATAATTGCTATAATAATTGTTTGAAACTCGTATCCCCATTCAGGAAATTCATTTGCTATTATAGTTGTTAGGCCTAAAGCCACCCCGGCCTGAGTGACATATGGCATCCATGAAATGAATAAAAATCTTTTTTCGTCTTTTGCCGATAGCACCCCAAATATTCCCGCCAAAAACATTGAGAAAATTCGTAACGCAAAAAATGCTATTGCTGTCCAAAAAACATTTATTAATGTCTGAACAGATAAAGACGCTCCGGTTAGCGTAAAAAAGATTATGTAAATAGTTGGGCTTATTTCATCTAAAAGCTCAACAAATTCAATCCTATTGTTGGTGAAGTTTGTTATATAAAAACTACCTATTATACAAACAAGAAGCGGTTCTAAAACAATTTCATGGCCAATGATTATTCCCGTTTTACTTCGGATATATTCTGCAAAAAGATATACACTATATCCTATAAGCAAAACCCCAACCGCTTTTATTGTTTTATTGATTTTTAGAGACAAGGGAGCTTTCAATATGATGCCTATAATTATTCCTAATAGAAATGATAATAACAAATCAAGTATTAAAAAAATTAAAAAATTAAAATCTAGATCTTCATTTTTAATTACTGTTTTCGCTGCAGAAAGGCATATTGCAAATAATATAATAACTAAAACATCTTTAACAACCGTAACCCCCATTGATGTTTTAGTAAATGGGCCATTTGCTTTCATTTCATTTATGACCGCTATTGCCGAGGAAGGAGATCTGGCAACAAAAATAACCCCAAACAGCAAGGCGATAATAAGTCTTATGTTTTCGGGTTGATCTTCCATAAAAGGGACATATGAAGAAAATTCGAAAATTAGCCAAGTGCTTAGTGTTACAGTTATGAATAGCTGGCTCACGGTCATCCATTTTATGCTGTTTATTCTACTTCTTAGCTCTTTTAAATAAAACTCTGCTCCTGCTGAAAAAGCTATTATGGCAAGAGCTAGGTTATTAAGAAAGTTTAATTTTGGTAACGATTCTGAAGGAATAAAATTTAAAAAAGAGGACCCTGCTAATATTCCTGTAATAATTAAACCCGTAATTAATGGAAGCTTAATTTTTTGGAAAACTTTAGCTATTTGCTGTCCTGCAATTGAAACTATAACAAATCCGACTAAAAGAATCACAAAGCTACCTTCCATGCTTGGCTTAATTTAAGAGCAATATATAAAATAGAGATTTAATATGTTTCTTTATAGTGCGCTTTAAAACATATTCCCTATGTGTTGTCTAATTTATGAAATTCTTTTTTTTAATTTTACCTAAATTTAAACTCATGAACCTTTATTCCATAGAAACCGGAAATTTCAAATTAGACGGGGGTGCTATGTTTAGTGTGGTTCCGAGGCTTCTATGGGAAAAAACAAATCCTCCCGATAACAAAAACAGAATTTCTATGGCCGCTAGGTCTTTGTTGATTGAAGATGGGGGTCGATTAATTTTAGTTGATACAGGTCTTGGAAATAAGCAAGATGAAAAATTTTTTAGTCATTATGCGTTGTGGGGAGACTTAAGTCTAGACAGGTCTCTGTTAGAAAATGGGTTTCATCGTGATGATATAACTGACGTTTTTTTGACTCATCTTCATTTTGATCATTGTGGAGGTTCTATTTGTATAGATTCTACGGGTAATTATGTTCCGGCTTTTAAAAATGCTAAATTCTGGGTTCATCAAAATCACTGGAATTGGGCAAAAAGCTCAAATATTAGAGAAAAAGCGTCCTTTATTCCCGAAAACATTAACCCTATTGAGTCAAGTGGTCAGCTAAATTTTATTAAAAGTCAAGATCCTTATCTCAAGAATTCAGAGCTGGGGTTTGATATTATTCTGGTTGATGGACATACAGAAAAACAAATGCTTCCTGTGGTTAAGTATAAAGAAAAAACAATTGTTTTTGCTGCTGACTTAATTCCAACAATTGGTCACATTCCTGTTCCATATATAATGAGCTACGATACAAGGCCTCTAATTACTTTAAAAGAAAAAACATCTTTTTTAAAGTCTGCCTGTCAAGAAAACTGGCTTCTTTTTATGGAGCATGACCCTTTTAATGAACTTATTTCATTGAAAATGACAGAAAAAGGAGTGCGTTTTGATCAGGGCTCAACATTAAAAGAATTTTTTTAATATTGATTTGCTTATTTTAGTGGGATTTTAACTTCTATTAATATGTTACGAACTTTTCTCTTCTCTTTTTTATTTATTTCATTTAGCGCGCCTGTTATCTCTCAAAACTATTGGCAACAATCTGTTGATTACGAAATGACTGTAAATATGAACGTCAATTCTTTTGAATACAGTGGAGAACAAAAATTAATTTATTCTAACAATTCTCCTGACACAATCAATAAGGTGTTTTACCATCTTTACTTTAACGCTTTTAAGCCTGGAAGCGAAATGGCAACAAGAATTATAAGCGGTAAAGACAAAAACAAGCGCTTTAGTGTTGATATAAATGCTATACCTGAAGAGGAGGAGGGGTGGCTAGAGGTTTCAAGCGTTAAGCAGGAAGGGGAGTCTTTATCAACTGAATATTCTGGAACTATTCTTGAGGTGTCTTTAAAGAATCCTTTGCTTCCCGGAAAAAGCACCACGATCACGCTTGACTTTAAGGGTCAGGTTCCAAAAATGATTCGTCGAGCTGGACGTGACTCTAAGGAGGGTGTTGCTCTTTCTATGGGTCAGTGGTACCCTAAAATGGCTGAATATGATTACGACGGCTGGAACGCTGAACCTTACATCGGAAGAGAATTTCACGGAGTTTGGGGTGATTTTGATGTGACAATAAATATTGATAAAAATTATGTAGTGGCGGCTAGTGGATACCTTCAAAACCCCCTAGATTATGGTCATGGGTATGGAGGAAAAAAATCTAAGTCAAAGAAAGGAAAAACTTCTTGGAGGTTTATCGCTCCAATGGTTCACGATTTTACATGGGCTGCTGATCCAGACTTTATTCACGATACTTACCCAGGCCCTAAAGGAGTTACACTTCATTTCTTTTATAAAAATAATCCTGATATTATAGATAATTGGAAAAAACTTCAACCAAAAACTGCAGAGTTAATGCGGTTTTTTAATAACACAATAGGGGATTATCCTTATAAAGAATATAACGTCGTTCATGGAGGTGATGGAGGAATGGAATATGCCATGCTTACTCTTGTTACCGGGAATAGAAAATTTGGGAGCTTGGTAGGGGTAACAGCTCATGAACTTGCCCACTCTTGGTTTCAGCATGTTTTAGCAACCAATGAGATGAAGCACGAGTGGATGGACGAAGGTTTTACTTCTTATATTTCTAAGCTTGCTGTAGATAAAATTTTAGAGGAAAACAAAGTGTTTCCTCTTAGTGGTTCATACCGTAGTTATTTACGTCTCGCTCTTTCAGGGTTTGAACAGCCACAATCAACAAATGCAAACAGGTATGATTATAATATGGCATACGAAAGTACCGCGTATAGTAAGGGTGCTGTTTTTTTGGCTCAGTTGGGATATGTGATTGGCCAAGAAAATCTTTCAAACACAATTAAGGAATATTATAAGTCCCATAAGTTTACACACCCAACACCCAACGATTTCAGAAGAGTTGCAGAGCGAGTTTCTGGAATACAGTTAAAGTGGTACTTGACTGACTGGACACAAACTACTAATCAAATTGACTATGGCATTAAGGAAATTAATGAAGTTGATAAAAAAACTCATATTACTTTAAACAGGGTTGGGTCTATGCCAATGCCTTTAGACGTGTTAATTAACTTTAGTGATGGGAGTAATCAAATTCAGTACATACCAATTTCTTTAATGAGGGGTGAAAAAAACAATCCTTACAAAATTTCTTGGACCGTAAATAAAGACTGGGCCTGGTCCATGCCGGAGTATTTGCTTGTTATTGACAGACCTAAGGATGACGTTGTTTCTGTTATTATTGATCCAACTGGATACATGGCTGATGTTAATCGAAAGAATAATGAGTTTTTTAAGAAATTAAAAGAGGATAAAGCAATTGAAAAAAAATAAATTACTTTCTTTAAAATCTAAAGAGGCTTTTAAGTCTCTTTTTAAAAATGGAGAATTTCATAAAGAAAAGAATGTTGGTGTTAGATATTGCGAAAAGGAAAAAGGTTTTTTTTACGTTGGGTACGCTGTTTCTAAAAAACATTTTTCTAAAGCCGTTGACAGGAACCTAATAAAAAGAAGGATTAAGTCTGAGGTTTATAAGACAAGTGATTTTTTTATTGATAATTGTCCTCCAGGAATTTATTTATTTATTTATACGGGGAAGCACATTCCTTTGTCTGTCAGTCTTTCTTCCGAAATATTGGGGGTTCTAAAAAATTTAGTCAAGAAACATGGCGCTGTGAGGAATTCCGTCTTCTAAATAATCTTCTCCTTTATATATAAATCCGTGCTTTTCGTAAAATTTTATCAAATATGACTGGGCGGATATTTTTATGGAATCCTTTTTAAATAATTTTTTGGCTATTTTAATACTGTATTCAACCAGCCC
>Ga0308019_10000986_pt1 | contig 17712 bp, 15 predicted proteins | sample Neamet284_FD_203135 | JGI IMG/M metagenome (GOLD analysis project Ga0308019, IMG submission 203135) | Marine microbial communities from water near the shore, Antarctic Ocean - #284 | ecosystem: Environmental > Aquatic > Marine > Unclassified | place: Southern Ocean | collected 2014-10-01 | reverse complement strand
TACAATTATTAGACCTTTCACTTCTATTTCTCTCCTGTAAGTGTTGTTGCGGGAACGCCTATATATGCTAATAGGAGTCATTCCTATATGGTAATGATAATCATTTGCATTAGCGTTTGCAAATATTAGGAGTCCCTTGCTGTGAAGTGGCAGGTACCCCGGGGGTGGGGTCAGCGTTCTGGAATTTTGCGTTGGGTTTGCTTAGTTTTAGAAAAAATACTGGGTACCAGAGCGGGTACTTTTTGGAGGATGAAGCGGAAATATTACATAACCTATTGATTAATATAGGTATTTAGGAATTAAATGGCGGAGAGAGAGGGATTCGAACCCTCGAAGGGGTATTAGCCCTTACTCCCTTAGCAGGGGAGCGCTTTCGACCACTCAGCCATCTCTCCGTGTATTTGATAGCAAGGGTTTCAGGCTGATAGCTTATCTCTAAGCTATGATCTGTATCGCAAATGTATCGCAATTACCCTCTGCTTCTCCCCGATAACCGTCTACTGAACGCTACTTCAATAATTATCTGGGCGGCGATTATACATCTCATTCCGTCCACAAGTCAGCTCTTACTGCAGGGAAAGTGAGGGCATCTAGCTGGTGGGGGCAGGAGCCCATGGATTCAAGGGGATATATATAACAAACAGCTACATTTTGAGCTATTTTGCAGTGTGAACCAATCTAGATTGCTACCTATGTTAATTTACTAATCTACATTATCCGATACTGGAGTTACATTATGAATACATTTACCTCCATATTCTGTCTATTAATTTTACTTATTCCCATCTCAGGAAGTTCAAATTTTGAAGAGTCCGATATAGGATTCTGGAAGAATGAAGACTGTAAAAAAGTTAGTGAAGCCGCAGGATTTTTCTTATATACGTCTGGAGAATTATTAAAGACCGCAGACAAAGAAAGAAAAGCAGGAAACGAGAAAAAATCTGAAAAGTCATATGCTGCAGCGTTGTTTTTTTCGGAGTTATCTGAGAATGCGGCAAAGAATTTTGAGGCATTCTGCAAGAAATAATAACAAATAAAAAAATACTTAGCAGACTTGGGGAAGCTTGTGATGAAAACAAAACAATCGCTAATTTCTAACTTTCGCCTGTTTAGGCAATGCCTCCTATTGGGTTTTTTCCTGACGCCTGTTACGGCTGCTGGACAAGCCCCTGATTTTGAAGAAATGCCTGAAGCTGCTGATCAGGGGGATGCAATCGCCCAATACAATCTTGGCATCATGTATCAAAATGGCGAAGGTGTACCTGAAGACGATACAGAGGCGGTAAAATGGTATCGACTAGTTGCTGATAAAGGGTATGTAATCGCCCAAAACAATCTTGGCGTCATGTATCAAAAGGGTGAAGGTGTACTTAAAAACCCTGCAGAAGCGGTGAAATGGTATCGACTAGCAGCTGATCAAGGGTATGTAATCGCCCAAAACAATCTTGGCGTCATGTATTACAGGGGTCAAGGCGTACCTGTTAATTATGTAACAGCGTATGCGTGGTGGAATATCGCTTCAGCCTCTGGAAATGAAAGTGCGAGTGGTAATCGGGCAATCGTAGAAGAGCAAATGACCTCCGCCCAAATTGCCGAAGCACAAAAACTTTCGACAAAGATCTTTGACAGGATTCAGCAGGGGAATTGATAATTTCAAGCAGATGAAAAAGCTAACCAACAAACTCTTAAACAGTAAGTGGACAGCAGTAAATCCAAAAAACAAAGAAAAGCACTTCATAGTAACAAGCGTAGATTACGATGAGGGCGGTGTAGTTCTTTCTTGCATATTAGAAGCAGTCTTTACCAAAAGAGAGCAAGCTATAGATTGGAAAAGTCTAAGGGATGAGCAAGTTTGGAAGCAGGGATGGCTTTCAGGAACGGAAAACTAGTCGAAGAAAACCCGCATGCCTCTGGCTGCGCGGGGCGCACATATTACTGTCAGAGGTACTTTGGGTAAAGCGAGAATCGAGCTTATTCTGACTTATCATCACTACTGGGCGCAGCATCACCGTCAGCGGCCTGTTCACTTTTGATTCGCTCGTAAATTTCTTCCCGATGAACGGCAACATCTTTCGGTGCATTGATCCCTATCCGGACCTGATTTCCCTTGACCCCGAGCACCGTAATCGTGACATCGCTTCCGATCATTACTGTCTCGCCCGCTTGTCGCGTCAGAATCAGCATGACTTACTCTTCTGCCTGATAGGGCAATGCCCTGTTCTTATGCACATGCTAACCCCTAACCTGTTGTAATAATTAATTATTTTCGTTCTCATGTAGAATTTGGAACGCAAGATCATCTCAGTTGTTCCGCCACCCATGCCGCCACAGATTCGAGCGCTTGATCAAGAGCCGCAACGTCTACTCCACCGGCTTGCGCGAAATCGGGCCGTCCGCCGCCTTTGCCCCCAATTTGCTCAGCGATAGGTTTGATGAGCTCACCTGCTTTAATTTTGTCGATATTGTCTTTGGTCACGCCGGCGGCCAGATGCACTCGATCGCCATTGACGGAACCCAGGACCACAATTGCACTACCCAGTTTATCCTTAAACTTGTCGACCGCGGCTCTCAGGGTCTTGGCATCAGTGCCGTCCATGCGGCTTACCATCACCTTAATGCCCGCAATTTCCTGGATACCATCGGTTAAATCAGTACCACTTCCTATGATCAGTGCCTGCTTCGCGGCCGCCAGTTCTTTTTCAAGTTCCTTGTTGCGGTTCAATAATTGTTTAACGCGAGGCGCGGCGAGACCGGGTCGTGTCTTTAAGAGGCCCGCCAGATCATCGAGTCGTTGTTGATTCGTGTCGATCCAATCCAACGCGCCTTTTCCTGTTACGGCCTCAATGCGACGCACGCCAGAAGCAACGCCGCCTTCAGAGGTAATCTTGAAAGCGCCGATGTCTCCAGTGCGATCAACGTGCGTTCCGCCACACAGTTCCACCGAGAAATCACCAAATCTCAGCACTCGAACTGTCTCGCCATACTTTTCACCGAATAAGGCCAACGCACCTGAATCGATAGCTTCATCGTAAGTCATTAACTCTGTAACAGTCGCGGTGTTGTTTCGAATCTCGACATTCACGATATCTTCAATGTCTTGAATCTGCTGTGGCGTCACTCGTTCGTAATGTGAGAAGTCGAAACGCAGTCGATCCGATGCAACGAGCGAGCCTTTCTGCGTTACATGGGCGCCCAATACCTGCTGCATAGCGGCGTGCATCAGATGCGTCGCTGTATGATTAAGGCGAATAGCTTGCCGACGCTCGGCGTCTACAACTGCTTCGACAGCGTCACCAACTTTAAACTCGCCCTGCTCGACAGCACCGAAATGAATATTCGCTTTACCACTTTTCTGGGTATCCAGAACGGAAAATAGTTTGCCGTCCGAAACTAGGATGCCTGTGTCGCCGATCTGGCCGCCACTTTCCGCATAAAACGGGGTGGCAGACAGAATGATGATGCCCTCTTCGCCGACCTGCAGTGAATCGACTGATTCATCACCCTTATATAGGGCGACGATCTCGCTCGCGCCATCGGTACCGTCATAGCCTAGGAAATCGGTCTCAGCATCCGTCTTTAAGGAATCTGTAGCGGCATTGCCAAACTTGCTGGCAGCTCGCGCGCGATCACGTTGCTGACCCATGGCCGCTTCGAAACCATCGTGATCAATTGTCAGGCCGCGTTCGCGGGCAATGTCCGCTGTCAGATCAATTGGAAAGCCATAGGTGTCGTACAACTTGAATACGACTGCGCCCGGTATTTGCTCACCTTTCAATTCCGAAATAGCCGACTCGAGGATTTCCATGCCCTGATCCAGAGTCTCCGCGAAACGCCGCTCTTCCTTTTGTAATATTTTCTCAACGTGCGCCACTGCTTTCACAAGCTCCGGATACGCATCGCCCATTTCTTTTGCAAGTGGCGCAACAAGTTTGTGGAAAAACAGCTCGTCGGTGCCAAGCTTTTTGCCATGACGGACAGCGCGACGAATGATTCGGCGCAGAACATAGCCCCTGCCCTCATTGCCTGGTAGCACACCATCAACAATAAGGAATGAACAGGCACGAATGTGATCGGCGATAACATTGAGCGAGCTTGAGCCATCTTTCTCGACGTCAAGCACATCAGCGATAGCCGTGATCAGATTCACGAACAGATCAATATCGTAGTTAGTGTGGACGCCTTGCATGACTGCAGCGATGCGCTCGAGGCCCATGCCCGTATCAACGGACGGCTTAGGCAACGGCACCATCTCTCCGTCTGCCGAGCGATCGAACTGCATGAAGACAAGATTCCAGATCTCGACATAGCGATCGCCATCTTCGTCTGGCGATCCAGGCGGGCCGCCCGGTATGTCCGCACCATGATCGTAAAAAATCTCCGAGCAGGGGCCGCAGGGACCGGTATCACCCATCGCCCAGAAGTTGTCTTTGGCGCCCAAACGTGAAAACCGCTCAGGATCAATCTTCATCTCGTTTAGCCAGATGTCGGCTGCTTCCTCATCGTCTTCGAAGACAGTGATCCACAGTTTCTCCGGTGACAAGCCGAGCGTTCCCGTCAGAAAGTCCCAACCGTATTGAATCGCTTCACGCTTAAAATAGTCCCCGAAACTGAAGTTTCCGAGCATCTCGAAGAACGTGTGATGCCTCGCGGTATAACCCACATTTTCAAGGTCGTTGTGTTTGCCGCCGGCTCTTACGCAACGTTGCGAGGATGTCGCCTTGTTATAGCTGCGTTTTTCGTCGCCGAGGAACACGTCCTTGAACTGAACCATACCTGCATTGGTAAACAGGAGTGTCGGGTCATTGCCAGGCAACAGGGGAGAGCTCGCGACGATCTCATGATCGTTCTCACGGAAAAACTCCAGGAATGCCTGGCGCAGCTCATTACTCGTCATCGATGCCATAGGGCATATGGTAACGGCTAAAACGCCGATTGGATATGGTCCTGCTCGAATCCGCGGTACTGCAAGAAGCGCATCTGCTTCGCCTTGGCTTTGAAGTCTGCGGGTTCACCCACGCCGAACTTTCGGAGCCGTACATTGAGCGCCAAGCCATGCCAATCGGCTGCTGACTCATCAATAGCCATCTCAGTCACCGCATCGCTGATTCCGCGTTGACTTAAATCGAGGCGAATACGTACCGGGCCCTTGCCTTGATTAATGCGTGATTGAACAAAGGCCTCGGCGAATCGATCGTCGCTTTGCAGCCTTTCGCTGGTGAGCGTTGCTACCACCGCCTCTACGATTTTTCGAATATAGCCTTTGTCTGCGAGCTTCTTGATGAGCTCCGCTTGACCGTATTCACGACGAGCCAGAAAATCCATTGCCTTCTTGCGTGCTTCTTTCGGGCACGAAAAACGATCTTCCCCCTCACCTGCGAGAAGATCGCTAATTTCTTCATGTAGCTCCATATCGCGCATAGAACGCGCTCCTATGGCACCCAAGGGCATATAAAAAACCGCTCTTACGAGGCTTCTTTGGCAGCAGGCTTCGCTTCGTCGTCATCTGTAAGTTTCGGGATATCTGGAACGGCTACGACGGGTGGCGGCATCAAGATGGCACGAACTCGTTTTTCAATCTCGTCAGCCATATCAGGGTGCTCTTTCAAGAACTCGCTGGCTTTGTCTTTGCCCTGCCCGATGCGATCGTCACCGTAGCTGTACCACGAACCCGCCTTGTTAACGATGTCATTCTGTACGCCGAGATCAATGAGCTCGCCTAGGCGGGAAATACCCTTACCGTAAAGAATCTCGAATTCGGCCTGTTTGAATGGTGGTGATACTTTGTTCTTAACCACTTTGACACGTGTCTGGTTGCCCACCACTTCGTCGCCTTTCTTGATTGCGCCAATTCGGCGGATGTCGAGACGAACTGAAGCATAAAACTTAAGTGCGTTCCCGCCCGTGGTTGTCTCGGGACTGCCGAACATGACACCGATCTTCATTCGGATCTGGTTGATGAAAATAACCATCACATTTGATCGCTTGATATTGCCCGTCAGTTTTCTGAGCGCCTGTGACATCAAACGAGCTTGTAAACCCATGTGTGAGTCGCCCATTTCACCTTCAATTTCCGCTTTAGGCGTCAATGCTGCGACGGAGTCGATGACGATGATATCGACAGCGCTGGAACGAACCAGCATATCGGTGATTTCGAGTGCTTGCTCGCCGGTGTCCGGTTGCGATACCAGTAATTCGTCAACATTGACACCCAGTTTTTCTGCATAGTTCGGATCAAGCGCGTGCTCCGCATCGATGAACGCTGCGGTGCCGCCAACTTTCTGCGCTTCCGCAATGACTTGTAATGTGAGTGTCGTCTTACCGGATGACTCCGGTCCATAGATCTCAACGACGCGACCTTTCGGCAAACCACCAATACCCAGCGCGACGTCAAGGCCAATAGATCCTGTCGATATGACTTCAATATCTCTGATAGAGGTGCCATCTCCCATGCGCATAACTGAGCCTTTGCCAAACTGCTTTTCGATCTGGCCAAGGGCCTGCGCGAGTGCTTTCTTTCGATTGTCGTCCATTATTTTGCCGCCATTTGATGATTTTCGGATGTACTGTAGATATGCACAGTACTATCACATGAAAGCCTCGTCAATAGGAGCCTTCAGCGCTCCCAAAATCTCGATAAAGTCGCAAGAAGCGCGAAGTATCGGCCGAAACCTACTGTTTCAGAGGGATGTAGCTAACATCGCTCGAACTCGAAACTGACTCAATCAGTTCGAATTCAGGCCATTCGGCCATCCCTCCCTGCGACAGCCGCTCAGTGGTAAATGCGCGAGCACTTCATGGGACGGTGATATGCGGCCGTTACTATTTATTCGCCGATCTTAATTATTTAATTATATAAATAATGAGTTAAAATTCATCGAATTAGAGAATAATCGATTTTCTAAATTTCATAAAAATAAAAATACCAATGAACTTCATTAATAAATTCAAAAATTACAATCCATTATATTTTATAAAGCGATCACTTTGCGTGGTATTGCTATTAATTAATGTTGTTGCTTTTCCTCAAGATAACCAACCATCAATCCGGTTAAAAGTAGATACTTCTGAAATTATTGAAGTAAAAAAAGAAGAAAAAGATATAAAAATAAAGATAGATGGAAAAATAGATGAGCAAGCATGGAAAAATATTACGGCATATGACCCATACAAAGTAACGCTTCCAGATACATTAAATGAAACAACTTACGAAACTAAAGCACGATTTTTTTATACATCAGATGGATTCTACTTTTCCATGGAAATGGAGCAACCCAAAAATACACTCGTAAAGCGCTTCAAATCTAGAGATGACTATCACACGCAGTCAGATAAAGTTGGATTTGCCATGGACACTTCAGGTGATGGGAAATATGGATATTGGTTTTCAATATCACTAGGTGATTCAGAAGGAGATGGGACGCTGATGCCAGAAAGGATCTTCACTGCTGATTGGGATGGCGCTTGGTATGCCGCCACTCATGAAACTGAAAATGGTTGGTCTGCTGAATTTTATATCCCCTGGTCTCAGGTTGCTATGCCAAAAGATACTGATGATCGAATCATAAATATCTTCAGCTTTAGAGAAGTAGCGCATTTGAATGAACAATGGTCTTGGCCTGCACTTCCACAATCAGCTCCTCAATTTATTAGTTTATTTCAACCCACAAGAATGAATAATGTAAACCTGAAGCAACAATGGAGTGTATTTCCTTATGCATCCTCGTCCTATGACAGAATTGAGGGCAAACTAATGACAAAAGCTGGTGCTGATTTCTTTTGGCGCCCATCTACAAATGCTCAAATAACGGCCACTATTAATCCGGATTTTGGTGCTGTTGAAGCAGATAATGTAGTCGTAAACTTATCGGCAAACGAAACTTCCCTTCCTGAAAAGAGACTATTCTTCCAGGAAGGGAATGAGATTTTTGTGGCAACACCTAGAGCTAGTAATAATTTATATGGGGGGAGAAATAGAGTTACGGTTTTAAATACAAGGCGTATTGGTAGCAGACCGACGCTTCCAGATTTACCCGATGGAGTAAATTTCTCAGAAAGAACAAAAAAAACTACTAAGGCAGATTTGAACGGTGCTATCAAAGCTACGGGTCAAATTAATAAATTCCGATATGGAATTCTTTTGGCTTCAGAAGATGATACTGACCTTATCGCAGATGATAATAAAATCTACAACCAAGTAGGAAGAAATTTTGGTGCATTTAGGTTGCTTTACGAGAATACTGACAATGGTGATACCAGAAGTTTAGGTTTTATTTCAACGCTGGTAACACAACCAGAGGCCGATGCCATTGTTAACGCCGCTGATTTCCATTATTTGAGCGAAGCCGGAATATGGAAAGCAGATGGTCAATATATTCAGTCAAACACTCAAGAGAATAGCTCTGGAGAAGGTGGTTTCTTTGATGCTGTCTATACGCCAAGAAAAGGTAAAATAAACAGAATAAAGATGACAGTATTTGATGAGAATATGGAGATTAATGATCTTGGATTCAACCAAAGAAATAATGTTAAAGAGATAATGTATAACCATACTTCTATAAATTCTAATTCAACTCGATTCAGAAATACTGAAATAAGTTCATTTATTAGCTATGGGGAAAATTTTACCGGTCATCGAATATCTAACTATCTTGGAGGGAGCTTTGATATAACCCTTAACAGCCTCAATACAATCAAAGGCCAATTCATTCATTGGCCAACACGATTTGAAGATAGAGAAAGTTATGATAATGGAATATTTAAAGTACGACCAAAATCCAGATTAAAATTCGAATACAAAACTAATCCTTCTGAAAAAATATCATATGGAGGTACTCTTACTTATCAAGCGCAACAGTATGATGGTGCTAAGGTCGAAGGAGAGTTTGAAGTCACTTGGTATCCAAAAAGTAATATTAGCTTTGATGCTAAATTAAAGTATGTAGATGGTAGTGGAGGTTGGTTATTGCACCAACAAGTAAAAGACTTTACATCATTCTTTCATCAAAAATGGGAGACAGACTTTAAATTTAACTATTTTATTAGTGCCAAACAGCAGCTCAGTGTCAATTTCCAATGGGTTGGAATACAGGCGCAGGAAAATAATTTTTATATAATCGATGCAGATAAATATAGATTGAATGAAATCAGTAAACCTTACGCAGAGAGTGATGATTTCAGTATTTCTGATCTGAATATTCAAATTCGTTATCGATGGCAAATTGCACCGTTGTCTGACGTATATTTTGTTCTGACAAAATCAGGGTCCAATACTGCCAAATACACCTCTTTCAACAATCTTGCTGAAGATACCTTTGATAATCCGCTGAGTGACCAAATCATTCTAAAGATTCGATATCGCTTTGGGTCTTGATATTATCAATTTATCTCAAAAATCATGGTGTGAAAGAAATGTTTTATTGAGTATAGAGTGCATCACTATTTGATGCGTTCCCGCACGCCTTGCAAAGCATAGGCTACAGACGCCTCCCGAATGAGTTCACGATCTCCCGTGAAATACTCGCATGTTGTATCGACCAGCGCGTTGCTGCCGTCTCTGACAGCCCAACCGAACCAGACCGTACCGACGGGTTTTTCCTTCGTGCCACCGCTCGGACCTGCGACTCCGCTCACTGCCACCGCAATATCGGCACCGCTGAGTCTCAAAGTCCCTTTCGCCATTTCTCCAACAACCTGCGCGCTCACCGATCCGTGTTTTTCCAGAGACGCGTTTTGCACGCCGATGATCAACTCCTTCGCACCATTGGCATAGCTCACGACGCCGTAACCAAAGACTGCAGAACTGCCGGGTATGTCCGTGATTGCCTTCCCGATCCAACCCCCGGTGCAAGACTCTGCGGTGGCGACAGTCTTTCCAGTTGCTGAGAGCTCGTTGACTAGCGCTTCCGCCAACTTGCGAATTGATTCGTGATCAGCCATTTGTATCGATTCAGTGGGTCCGATTTAGTTGTCTACATCGTAACGATCGTGAGCCTACTTTGCATCATGATCAATGGAAATTCATTTTTCTTCGCTCAGAAACGAAAAAATATTCTGTCCTGAATCTCGTCCAAATGCCGCACGGGGCTATATTATGCGGAGATCAGAACGCTGACTATCAGCAATAACTTAAAGAGATTCATACAACTCCAAATGTTTATCCGTCATCGCGGCGATTGAGAATTCGCTCTTCATTCGCGCTCTACCAGCTTCACCAAATTCGCGACGCAGTGGCTCACTGTCGATCAGAGTTGCTATAGCGGCTTGCAGCTCGTCCACAGATTCAGGCGTCACGAGTACTCCAGTCTTGCCGTTATCCACAGCTTCCGGCATTCCTCCAGCATCAAATCCCACCACGGGAACGCCGGCTGCGGCGGCCTTAAGCGCCACAACGCCTAAGCCTTCGGTTAATGCCGGATGGGCAAATAAGTCGAAGCATCCAACGAAGTCATCAAGATCATCGCGAAAGCCAGCGAATTGAACCACGCTATCGAGCCCCAGTGACGCCGCTTGCGTGCGTAGCTGGTTGTTGAGATAGCCGTCGCCGAATATCACCAATCGAAAATTTAGGTACCTTTCCTTTAATGCAGCCGCTGCCTGCAGTAAGTATCGATGGCCCTTGCGTGGAATTAACTGCCCAGCTGCGGCTACCGCAATCATGCCCTCATCAATACCGAATTCACTCCGGAACAACTCGTAATCCGGTTCGCGCACAAATGCTGCCGCATCTACCGCGCTGCGAATCACTGCAATTCGTTCGGCTTCCACATGGTTCTCTCGCAAGACCGATGCGATCGCCTCAGAAATCGCGATTATTTTCTTGAATGGTTTGTAACGCAGCGTCGCCAGCAGATGTATCTCGGTGTTGTCTACTCGACGAGACACCACTGCCGGAATGTCAGCATAAGATGCGGCGAGACCGCCCAGAAAATCAGCGCCCCGGCGACTGTGACAATGGACTATGTCCGGTGCCTGCTCTTTCAGGAGCTGAAACAAACGATATGCGAACGAAAAATCCAGATCACCCGCGCAGAAGAAATTGTGTACCCGAATTCCAGCCTGGCGAGCCACGCCGTCGATGCCGGAATCTGGCGGACAAACGAGTGTATTATCGTGACCACGCTCACGTAACGCATTGATCAGGTAGACAACCTGCTGTGGACCGCCTAGAAAATGGCGCCCAGTTTCGACATGCAGTATTTTCACGCATCTATGGTACTAAAAATAACAACATAAAAGCCGAAGTAACTCACGTCCACATGCAGATGATGCGCGAGTATCTCGATATCAAGTCCAACTACCTGGATATGCTGGTGTTTTATCGTATGGGCGACTTCTATGAGCTCTTTTACGATGACACGAAACGCGCAGTAACGCTGCTTGCCATCACACTAACTGTCTACGGAAGATCCGGCGGCAACGCGGTCCCAATGTGCGGCGCCCCCACCATGCGATCGAGGCGGCGTTTGATCGGATACATTCCAACGCCATGGGATAGATGGCCGTGGACGCAGGCTACTGTCGCCTAAGTATTATTCAGTGCGCGGTACTCGGAGTCGGATGCCGGCTTCCTTGAGTTGTGCTTGGGAAACTTCACCCGGTGCGTTGGTTAGCGGGCAGCTCGCAGTCTGCGTTTTCGGAAAAGCAATGACATCGCGAATGCTGTCTGCACCCGCCATCAACATGACGATTCGATCAAGCCCGAACGCAACGCCGCCGTGCGGCGGACAACCGTACTGTAGTGCTTCGAGCAGGAAGCCGAACTTCTCGTCCGCTTCTTCTTTGCTGATGCCCAGCAGATCAAAAACCGCAGCCTGCGTTTCCTGATCGTGGATTCGAATCGAACCACCGCCGATCTCAGAACCGTTCAAGACCATGTCGTAAGCCCGGGATAGTGCTTCGCCAGGGTTCGCTCGCAGCGCATCGGGATCATCGATGCTCGGCGCGGTGAATGGGTGATGCAATGCTGTCCATCGCTTGTTCGTCGCGTCCTTCTCAAACATCGGAAAGTCCACAACCCAAAGTGGTGCCCAACCGTCAGAAACTAGGCCACGGTCTTCGCCCACCTTGACTCGTAAAGCGCCAAGCGCATCATTCACTACGCGTGCCTTGTCAGCGCCGAAGAAAATCAGGTCGCCCGTCTTCGCACCCGTGCGCTCGATAATGCCACTTACCGCATCATCGGGAAGAAATTTGAGTATCGGTGACTGCAGTCCATCGCGGCCTACATCAACATCATTGACCTTGATATAAGCTAGGCCTTTGGCGCCGTAGGTAGCGACGTATGCCGTGTAGTTGTCGATAACCTTACGACTCATTTCAGCACCGCCAGGAACGCACAGTGCAGCGACGCGGCCTTCAGGATCTAATGCCGGTCCTGCGAACACTTTAAAATCAACAAAGCTCATAAGGTCTGCGACTTCGACTAATTCGAGATCGATTCTTAAGTCAGGTTTATCCGAACCATAGCGATGGATCGCATCGGCATACGTCATTCGCGGGAACGTCTCCGGCAGTTCGATATCCATCGCCTCTTTAAAGAGATGACGAATCATGCCTTCCATAGCGCCCGTTACCTCATCTTCGTCGACGAAGCTCATCTCGATATCAAGCTGTGTGAATTCTGGTTGGCGATCAGCGCGCAAGTCTTCGTCGCGGAAGCAACGCACTATTTGGTAATAGCGATCGAGCCCCGACATCATCAGGAGCTGCTTGAAAATCTGCGGCGACTGCGGCAACGCGAAGAATTTTCCTGGGTGCGTTCGGCTTGGAACGATGTAGTCTCGTGCACCTTCCGGAGTTGCCCTGGTCAACATCGGTGTTTCGACGTCAACGAAACCATTGCCATCAAGATAGTTACGCATGGCCATCGTTACTTTGTGGCGCAGCATCAGGTTACCGAGCATGTTCTCGCGACGCAGATCGATATAACGGTACTTTAGGCGAATTTCCTCGTTGGCCCGCTCATCGTGATGAAAGGGCGGCGTTTCGGACTTGTTGAGAATCTCGAGCTCATGCGCCAGCACTTCGACCTGACCCGTACGCATGTTCCGATTGACCGTGCCGTCCGGACGCGGCCGTACGAGGCCCTTAACTTTCAGTACATATTCAGAGCGAATCCGCTCAGCTTGCGCAAAGATTTCAGCCCGATCTGGGTCAAAAACGACCTGCAATAGCCCCTCCCGATCGCGAAGATCGATAAAAATAACGCCACCGTGGTCTCGCCGCCGGTGAACCCAGCCACAGACCTCAATCTCAGTCCCGTTGAGAGATTCATTAATCTCTCCGCAATAATGGCTACGCATCGTCATTTGAAAGGAAAACCCGTGAAAAAAGAGGCGGAATGGTACGGGCTGGACGCCCGCTTATCAAGCTGACTCGTCCGGCATATCAAACGGAAGTTCGGCTGTCTGCTCCTTGGTCCACGGTGGGATCACGACGCCCAAAGAGATAATCATCTTGAGCGCCTGATCAACCTCCATATCCAGTACCGTAATGTCCTTCCGTGGGACGATGATAATAAAGCCGGAAGTAGGATTCGGCGTGGTCGGCACGAAGCAACAAACGACGTCTTCACCCGTTCGTCCCTGAACCTCGCCCAGCTTCGAGGATGTCTGGAAGGCTAGGCTGTACAGCCCCTTACGTGGATATTGAATCAGCAAAACGTGTTTGAACGATTGACTGGAATCAGAAAACACCATTTCAGCGAAGTTCTTTGCGCCGGAATAGACGGCTCGCACAAACGGGATACGATCCATCAAGCTTTCCCAGCCACCGACAAACGCCCGGCCCACGAAGTTTGCGGCCAGTAAACCCGTTAGCAGCAATACAACGATCGCAAGAATCACGCCCAATCCAGGAATATTTACACCCAAAAGGGCTTCTGGTCGATAGGGCGCAGGAATCAGCAGCAGCGTTCGATCCATGAGGCCGACCGCGAACCTCAGTAATAGATAAGTAACTACGAGTGGTACCCAAACGAGGATACCTGCAACCAAATATCGCCGTATGCGCTTCAAGCGGATTTCACCTTAGTATCCATGTCTTTCTTTTTCGTCTCGGTTTTCTTAGCCGGCTTTTCCACATCCGTGGACGTCTTCGCCGGTTTTTTATCTGACTCGCCCGCGAGATTACGCTGGTCCCCCGTCTTAAAGTCGGTCTCGTACCAGCCCTTGCCCTTCAATCGAAACTTTGGCGCAGACAGCATTTTCTTGAGCGACGGCTCACCGCACTCAGGACAATCAACCAGCTTTGGGTCATTTATTTTTTGCAGAGCATCGAAACTGTGTTCACAGCTCTTGCAGGCGTAACCGTAAATCGGCATCTATCAAAACTCCGTATGCACTTAGGGGTGCCGAGGGCCGGCAATTATATCTTAGTTGTTGACTGGTGACCTCGCGCATCAGGCTGCGCTCAAAATTGCGGCTAGAGGATTGTTTTCAAAGGGTCTTCAGTCCGACGAAACTGACCATTCGACCGCAGGTCGGGTCGCGCCGGTACGAGTGGAAGCGATCCTCATCAAGATAAGTACAAAAACCACCGCCAGAAATTTCGGAAATACCGGCGGCCGTCAGTCGTTGGCGCGCCAGAGCGTAGAGGTCGCCCTGCCATCGACCTCGAGAATTGGCGACAAAACAGGCCTCAGCATCGGAATCGTGTGCCATAAATGCGGCCCTGACTTCATCGCCGATCTCAAATGACGGTTGGGAGATCGCCGGCCCGAGCCACGCCATCAGTTCAGCCGCATCAACTGCCATTTTATCGACTGTGTTTTCCAGAACACCTGCTGCCAGGCCGCGCCATCCTGCGTGCGCTGCAGCAAATATATTGCCATCGCGTGAGCAAAAAAGGACGGGCAGGCAATCCGCCGTTCGAACAACGCAAACCAGCCCCGATGCTCCATTGACCAATCCGTCAGCTTCTGGTGGCTCCACGAATTGAGTGGCCGTAATGACTGTGACACCGTGGACCTGGTTCATCCAGCAAGGAACTCCCGGCACCGGCAAAGATGAGCCGTCCATTGTACGAAGTGTTGTACCGGCGACAATCGATGCAGGGGCCATCCAATCTGCGGCAATCCAGTCAAGCACTGGCGACATCTCGGCGCATCGTGTCGGCCAGCATCATGAAATCTTTCGGCGGTGAAATGTCAAGATCGATCATTTCCTCGGTGACAGGATGGATAAATGCCAATCTAGTCGCGTGCAGTGCCTGGCGTTTGAAGTGGCGTAATACCTGAATCATTTCTTCAGATGCGTCCTTGGGCAACGCCAAACGCCCACCGTAGACCTGATCTCCGACCAACGCATGTCGGCGGTGTGCGAAATGCACCCGAATTTGATGCGTGCGTCCCGTTTCGAGCTTCACATTTACATAGGTGAACGCAGCGAAGCGTTCTTTCACCGTGAAATGGGTGACTGCCGGTTTGCCGTTTTGCTGCACACTCATACGTTTGCGGTCGACTGGGTGACGCGAAATCGGCTCGCTGATCACTCCACCGCCAGTCAAGGCACCATTGCAAATAGCGAGGTAGTGCCGAGAAATTTCTCTATCCTCTAGCAATCGCACCAACGCGGTATGGGTCGTCAAGGTCTTGGCAACTACCAATAATCCACTGGTATCTTTGTCCAGTCGATGAATAATACCGGCACGCGGAACTTCCTCCAGTGCCGGACATCGGTGTAATAGTCCGTTCATGAGTGTGCCAGCCGGATTGCCGGCCCCGGGATGTACAACCAGCCCCGCCGGCTTATTGACGACGAGAAGCTCGTCGTCCTCATGCACAATGTCGAGCACGATGGGCTCCGCTTGTGTCCTAACGCTGACCTCCACCTGCGCCACAAGCTCAACGGTTTCCCCGCCAGAAACCGCGTCACGTGGCCGTTTTGGTCCTCCCTGAACCGTAATGGCTCCGGCCAGCAACCAGTCCTTTAGCCGGCTTCTCGAATACTCAGGAAACATCCGCGCCAAAGCCTGGTCCAACCGCAAACCGGCGAACTCGTCGGGAATCGTATTTATTTGTTTTTTGGCGCTCATGATTAGGCCCTAGTTTACGGTATACTCGCCGACCTTGAACCGCCCAGCAGGCGGCGTATGCACCTTCGATAGATTTTTATAGACGATAGTATGCAATTAAAATTACAACTCAACCCGCTATTTGTTCGGCGCGCCCGTTTATTCGTGCTCGTTATTCTTGGCGCAAGTCTTCTGGCCTGTGGAGGCAAGGACGAACAACGCTCTGAAGTGGATGACATCGCCGAGGCGTACGAAACGGCGCAAGAAGCGATAGAAAACGAGGATTATCGAACGGGTATTGCGGTTTTCGAGGCCATTCAGGCTCGATTCCCGTTTAGCGACGTTGAGCGACAAATTCAGCTGGAGCTCATGCACGCTTACTATCAAAGCAGCCAGCTTGAACAAGCGGTAGACGCCGCCGATACCTTTATTCGTGAAAACCCGGTCCACGACCGCGTCGATTACGCCTTGTACATAAAGGGCCTGTCCTATTCTGAAGGTGAAGCTGGACTCTTCGATCGCTGGTTCCGAAAAGATACAACCAAACGACCGCCTGGAGACACAGATCTCGCGTATTCAACCTTTCGCCGCTTGATTGAGCGTTATCCCGACAGTGAGTATTCGGCGGACGCTCAACAGCGCATAGTGGCCATCAAGGAGCGAATGTTGACTTACGAAAACTACATCGCCGGATACTACTTGCGCCATGGCGCCTATATAGCTGCGGTTAATCGGGCCAAGTCCGCTTTAGAGGAGTACAACGGCGCTTCCGGAAACGCGGAGTCACTCCGCATTATGGCCGAAGCCTATGATGCGCTTGGAATGAGTGATCTTCGAGACGATGCGCGCCGGGTTCTTGCCACCAACTTTCCGAGCGACGGAGACGATGTAGAAGCCGGCAAGCCGAAAGGCAGGTTGATGAAATGGATAGACGATCGTCTCCCATTTAAAGCTAGACTGAATTAGTGCGGGAATTTGTAACCTGAGGTAATCGGGTAACGCCAATCCCGGCCGAACGCGCGACCACTGATTCTGACACCTGGCGGCGCTTGACGGCGCTTGTATTCGTTACGTTGTACCATCTCCAAAATGTGGACGACCGTGTCCCGGTCAAATCCACGTTCTGTAATCTCCGCGACAGAAAGGTCTTCCTCGATAAACGCCTCGAGAATTGGGTCAAGGACATCATAGTCAGGCAGCGAATCACTGTCTTTCTGATCCGGCCGCAGCTCGGCCGACGGCTCTCGCTCAATGACTCTTTCCGGTATGGCAGCGCCGAGCGAATTCCGATACCTGGCCAGACGATAGACCAGCGTCTTAGTGCAATCCTTGATAGGAGCAAAGCCACCGGCCATATCGCCGTATAAGGTCGCGTATCCAACGGCCATCTCGCTCTTGTTGCCCGTGGTTAGCAACATGCGTCCAGTCTTGTTCGATATCGCCATCAAGAGTAATCCTCGACAGCGCGCTTGAATGTTTTCTTCGGTTACATTGGGTTCGCGTTCACCAAGCACCAGATCCAGTTGCGCAATCGTTGCCTCATACATGGGTTCTATCGAAATCACGTCATAGCGAATACCCAGCGCCGCTGCCTGCAGAGCCGCGTCTTCCTGACTCATGTTAGACGTGTAACGAAACGGCATCATCACGGCGCGTACACGATCAGGCCCGATCGCATCATAAGCGATAGTCGCAACCAAC
>Ga0308019_10000981_pt1 | contig 17744 bp, 14 predicted proteins | sample Neamet284_FD_203135 | JGI IMG/M metagenome (GOLD analysis project Ga0308019, IMG submission 203135) | Marine microbial communities from water near the shore, Antarctic Ocean - #284 | ecosystem: Environmental > Aquatic > Marine > Unclassified | place: Southern Ocean | collected 2014-10-01 | reverse complement strand
AGGTAGTTATAACTCCATGGGCAACATCTTCTAAACTTCCCCCATAAGTCATTACAGATTCCCATTCTCCCTTTACATCAGGCAAATTGGGCCAGTCACTTTCAGAATTGGGTGAACATCCTATTATGATCATTAGTAATAAAAGAGAAGAATACTTTATCATTATTCAGAAGCTTTTACTAAAAATATACCTGAATTAATGTCATTTATAGCAATTACTCCACTTTCAAAAAAAGGATAAATATTCCAAACACCTTCAAAAGCAGCGTTATTATTTATGGGATAGGTATCAAAAAATCCTGCTTCTGATACGTTTTTAGTATCAATTTTACTTATATCCAGAACTCTTAAACCAGCGGTATAGCTTGCAAGGAAAAACTGATTGCCTTTGGCATATCCATTATGATCAATAGCATTCACACCAGCAAAATAATTTAAGTGTAATTGAGGATTCATGAGTTCAGAAATGTCAAAAATTCGTGTTGAGGTAGGAGCTCCAAAGCGAAGCTCGTCCAATTCATCTCCTAAGAAGAAATACTGGTGATTTTCTGAGAGATTCCCCTGGTGCGTATAGCCCCCATTTTCATAAGTAATGGTATTGATTAATTGTGGACTTTCCTTATCAGTTACATCCACAATTACTACCTGATTATTATCCCCTCCATCACTATTACTTCCAAAAAATAATTCTTTTCCCTGAAAAGTGATATCAGGCCCTTGATAATTTACTATTTGAGCATCATGAGTGTAGGAAGCTGCTGCATAGCCCCCTATAACATTTGGATTCTTGGGATCATTAATGTCAATGAAAATAGGTCCTCCTTGAAAACGATTTGACCCAATAACATAAGCAAAACCACTAGTTTCGTTAATGGCAATATTATGTGCACTTCCAAAATAAGTGAGACGAACATCTGCAATAAAGTTTTGAAAAGAAGATACATCCCTCAATTTAGTTAAATCAAAAATTTGCATTCCATGATCAGTAGCTTCGCTTACTATAAAAGCGTGGTTTTTGTATACTTTAATGTCCCTCCAACTACTATTTTCAGTTGCGGTTAAAAGTTTTCCTAAAAAAAAAGGGGCTTCAGGATTACTGATATCTATAAAAGCAGTACCATCATTCAGGCCACTAAGTACATACTCCTTTTTTGTTTCAGGATCTGTCCAGCCCCAATTATCATTGCCTGAAAGACTTCCAAGCTCTTCTAAAGAGATACGAGACAAAAGATCATATCCCAAACAGGGATATATTCCTGCCATTCCATTTTCACAAGGAATTTTTCCGCCAAGACTTACTAAAGAATCCCCAGGAATCAATGGTGTTGGGGTTTCTAAAGAAACAGGATCTATTATTTCTGTATTAAAACAAGAAACAAAAAAAAGTATTCCAATAGATTGTACTAGTCGTTTCATTTTTTTTCAAAATTAAGTAAAAAACATTAGGGAGAATAAAGTTTAACCTTTTGGATAGGATATGTACTTTTGGCAAATGTTAGAAAATAAAAATTCTTCAAAAACTAAAATCTCTTCTCTGGGAGAGTTTGCTTTAATTGATCACTTAACTAAGACTTTTGATTTAACCCAAAAATCTAGTGTTTTAGGAATTGGGGATGATGCTGCTGTCTTAGATTTATCAAAGGGACAGACAGTTGTAAGTACTGACCTTTTGATTGAAGGGGTGCATTTTGATTTAAGCTACATGCCCCTAAAACATTTGGGCTATAAAGCAGTTATGGTAAATCTATCTGATATCTACGCAATGAATGCCCAGCCTACTCAAATTACTATTTCTCTCGCGGTTTCCAATCGGTTTACCCTTGAGGCACTAGAAGAATTATATGCAGGGATTTTATTAGGATGTAAAAATCATAAAGTTGATCTTGTTGGAGGAGATACTACCAGTAGTACTTCGGGGCTCACTCTTTCGGTAACTGCAATTGGTAGTGTTAATGAAGAAAAAATTACTCGCCGCTCTGGAGCTAAAGAAAATGATTTACTTGTTGTAAGTGGTGATTTAGGAGGCGCTTACTCAGGATTACAAATTCTAGAACGTGAAAAAGCTGTTTTTAAAGTAAATCCAAACAATCAACCAGACCTAAGTAGTTATGCCTACAGTATTGAACGCCAACTAAAACCAGAAGCACGCAAAGATGTGATTGAATTATTAAAAGAATTAAACGTCACTCCTTCCTCAATGATTGACATAAGTGATGGTCTTTCGTCTGAAATTTTGCATCTTTCAAAGGCATCACAGGTAGGGTTTCATCTTTTTGAAGATAAACTTCCTATTGATCCCGAAGTAATTAAAATTTGTGAAGAGTTTAAGTTAAATACAACTACGGCTGTTTTGAATGGTGGTGAAGATTATGAGCTTTTATTTACAGTCGCACAAAAAGAATTTGATAAAATTAAAAATCATCCTTTGCTTTCGATTATCGGACATGCTTGTGACTTTCGCGGTGGATGCCAACTTATAAATGGTCTTGGACAACAAATAGAGCTTACTGCTCAGGGTTGGCAATCATTCGATGAAGCGTAATATTAACCTAGAGCAACGTCTAAGATCATCATTACAATAAAGCCTCCAATAAATCCTAGAGTGGCAATATCTGTATTTTTGTCTTGTTGGGTTTCAGGAATAACTTCTTCAACCACTACAAAAATCATAGCTCCCGCTGCAAATGCAAGTGCATAAGGAAGGATAGGTGTGAAAAAAGAAACAGCAACTGCACCTATTACAGCAGCTACTGGCTCAACTACTGCTGAGAGTTGACCATACCAAAAACTTTTAAAACGACTCACCCCTTGTCTTCTTAGAGGCATAGATACTGCCAAACCTTCAGGAAAATTTTGAATTCCAATTCCTATTGCTAAAGCAACTGCCCCGGCAATAGAAGCCTCAGGAATTCCAGCAGCAACACCTCCAAAAAGAACGCCTACTGCAAGACCCTCTGGAATATTATGAAGGGTAATTGCTAAAACTAGTAAAGTTGTTTTATGCCATGGAGTCTTGATACCTTCACTTTCTTTAAAATTTATGTGAATATGGGGTAAGATTTTATCTAAGCCAAAAATAAATAATGCTCCCAGTCCAAATCCAACAGCCGCTGGAATTACTTTCACGAAACCTTCTCCTGGGCTCATTTCAATTCCTGGAGCGAGTAAACTCCAAAAACTAGCTGCCACCATTACTCCACCTGTAAATCCTAGAAGCCCGTCTAAAAGAGCACGATTCATGCTTTTTACAAAAAACACTAAAGAAGCTCCAAGAGCAGTAAGTCCCCAAGTAAACAAGGTTGCATAGAAAGCAGCCAAAACAGGGTCTATTCCTTCAAAAAACGCAAGTATTTTTTCCAATTTATTTAATTTTGTGTAAAAGTAAAGAGTTCCTTTGGAATTCAATAAAATCTAGCCTGTTTTAATTACTTTTACTAAAGTCTATGGAAAAGCCCGTTTTTGATTATATCATATGTGGAGGAGGAGTTTCAGGACTCTTACTTGTTCATGCATTGAGTGAGGATCCTTTTTTTTCAAAAAAAGACATTCTTTTAATTGAAAAGGGATCAAAAAATACAAATGACAGAACATTGGCCTTTTTTGAAAAAAAAGAAGGGGCTTTTGAGGGACTATTAGTAAAAAAATGGGATGTTGCTACTTTCTTATCATCTTCACTCTCATTAGACTTTAAATTAGCTCCATATCAATATAAGATGTTGCGTTCAAAAGGCTTTTATAAAGCCATTCATGAAAAAATTAAAAGTCAAAAAAATATTCAGTATTTATCTGCGGAAGTAACATCGCTTAAAACTGAGGGCCTTACCTCTGAAGTAATAACCAGCAAAGGTTCGTTTAGCTCAAAAAATGTGTTTAATAGTATATTTGATCCTAGTAATCTTTATAATCAAAAAAAATATCCTGTATTAAAACAACATTTTGTTGGGTGGTTTATTAAAACAAAGTCTGACCAATTTGATCCCAATAAAATCTTATTTATGGATTTTAATATTGAGCAAAAAAAAGAAACTCGTTTTTTGTATGTTTTACCCCTTGACTCAAAAAATGCGCTTCTAGAATATACCCTTTTTTCAGTAGATCTTTTAGAAAAAAAGGAATATGAAGAAGGTATTAAATCCTATTTAAAAAATCAAGGAATTACGGAGTATGAAATCAAAGAAAAAGAACAAGGAAATATTCCTATGAGCTGCTTTCCTTTTGATCAATTCAACACATCCTCTTTACTAAATATTGGAACTGCAGGAGGTTGGACAAAGGCTAGTACGGGTTTTACCTTTATGAACACAACTCGTAATGTTTCAAAAGTTGTTTCTTTTTTAAAAACAGGAAAACCATTGAATCGTTTTAATAAAAAAAATAAATTTTGGTTTTACGATCTTCTTTTTTTAGATGTGCTTTTCAAATATAATGGCCAGGGTAGTAAACTATTTGAGCGTATGTTTAAAAAAAATACTCCTTTAACAATCTTTCGTTTTCTAGATGAAAAAACAAGCTTTGTTGAAGAGCTCAAAATTGCGTCTTCTTTTTCTTTACGTCAAAAAAGTTGGTTTTTAATGGCCCTTATTAAAAGACTGTTCTAAAATTTTCGGTTCATCAAATTTTGACCAAACTCAATTAACAGCTTTTTTCCTTGTACTGAAATGGTGAGGCTTTCGAGTTTTTTAAATGCATCTTTCGTATAAGAAGTAACCAGTTTTTGACTGGCTATTGATGCGCCACTACTTTTAAATATACCCTTAACGGCTATTACTTTTTCATTGTTTTTTTCAATGGTATCATGCCATTGAATGAGCGCCTCTTTTTCTTTAGTATTTCCGCTTTTCATCACTTCATGATAAAGTATTGTCTTTTTATTTTCAAGAATATCGCCTCCAACTTGTTTTCCAAAATCTTTTGGATCACCAAAAGCGTCTAAATAATCATCTTGGATTTGAAATGCCATCCCTAATAAAACACCAAAGTCATATAGTAATTGAGCCTCTTGATCAGAGGCATTCCCAATCCATGCACCTATTTTTAAAGAATGTCCAACTAAAACTGCTGTCTTAAGTCTTATCATTTCTAGATAAGCAGAAATTGTAACGTCTTTTTGAGTTTCAAAATCCATATCATATTGTTGTCCCTCACAAACTTCTAATGCAGTTTTACTGGTGTGATTAATGAGTTTGACGAAGAGTTCGTTTTGGTAAGGTTCTAAACATTGATAGGCTTGAATTAACATTGCATCTCCTGAAAGTATTCCTGTATTTTCATCCCATTTATTATGTACGGTAGGGGCGCCTCTTCTAAGGGGAGCTTGATCCATAATATCATCATGTATTAACGTGAAGTTGTGAAAGACTTCTACAGAAAGAGCTGCGGGTAATGCATCTTCTGGCTTATTTCCGAAAGCTTCAGTAGCCATAAGAGCTAACAAAGGTCGTAACCGCTTTCCTCCCAAGCTCAATATATATTGTATGGGGGCATAAAGTCCAAGAGGTTTGGACTTTTGTTTATTATTTTCGAGATAATTGTCAAACAATATTTGATATCTGGAAAGTGATTCCATTATTTTTTTTTAAAAATATGATATTAACGGAATAGTAAAGCTATAAAAACGAAAGAAACTTTATTTGTTTCTAAAGTTTCCTTTTGTATATTTGCCAAAAATTAGGCAATGAAAAAAAAGATTGTGGATCAATCGATCCAGCTTTTTTTAAAATACGGATATAAAAGTGTTACTATGGATGACATTGCCAAACACATGGGGGTCTCAAAAAAAACAATTTATGTTCACTTTCCCACAAAAGATCAATTGGTTGAGCAAAGCGCTGTAAATCATTTGGATGGAATAATAAAGAGAATAAATGTTATATCAAAACAATCTAAAGACCCTATCATAGAGCTTTATCAAATAAAAAAAGAAGCATTAAATCATTTGTCAAGTGAAAAAAATTCTCCTCAATACCAACTACAGAAATACTACCCTTCACTTTACTCCAGATTAAAAGAAAAAGAATTTAGTGCATTAAGTGGACTGTTTTCAAATAGTATTTATGAAGGGATTCAAACTGGAATATTTAGAAAGGATATTGATATAGATTTTGTAGTTAGGATTTTTTTTAATGGAATACGAGGCATTACAGACATCAAGTTATTCCCAATTGAAACCTATAAAATTGAAGATTTACTTCTAAATTTTTCAGAATATCATCTTCGTGCCTTGTGTACGCGTGAGGGAATTATAAAATTAGAGATTTATAAAAAAGAAATGAATTTATGATCAAAAAAATAAACATCCTCCAACTCCTTTTTTTTGGCCTAAGTGTCCTTCAGGCTCAAGTTTTTCCTGAGGCAGTTACCTTAGAGGAAGCCATTGAATTTGGGCTGGAAAACAACCGAAACATAATTAATGCAAACTTAGAGGTTCAAAAGGCATACAAAGAAAAATGGAAAACCATAGCGATAGGATTACCTCAATTAAGTGCTAGAGCTGATTACCAAAACTTTATTGAATTACCTACTTCTCTTATACCAGCTCAATTTTTTGGTGGTAATGATGGGGAATTTGCAGAAGTTCAATTTGGTACTCCTCAAACTATGTCAGCTGGGATAACATTAAATCAATTGATTTTTGATGGTTCCTATGTCGTTGGAATAGAAGCAACTAAAGTTTATCTTGATGCTTCAAAAAATATTTTAGAGAAAACAGTCCTTGAAATTCGGAAAAATATAGTCAATAGTTATTTTTCTGTTTTATTGGTTAGAGCAAATATTGGCTTTTTAAAAAAAAATAGAGACAATTTAAACAGTAATCTAACCGAATTGATTCAACTTTTTAAAAATGGTTTTGACGAAGAACAAAGTGTTGAACAACTTCGCCTTACACTCTCTAGTGTTGAAAATCAATTGCGTTATGCTCAGGACATGGAGCGAACTACACTTAACATGTTGAAACTTCTTTTAGGTTTTCCCACTGCTTCACCTTTATTTTTATCTGACAGTCTTGAGGTCCTATCAACGCCAGACTTATTTCAAATAACTACCGAGGAATTTAAAACAGAAAATAATATTGATGTTAAAATAGCTGAAAATAATTTGCTTTCAGAAGACCTATTATACAGGTATGAACGTTCAAAAAGCCTTCCTAGGATATCAGCTTTTATAAATGGGAATTATACTGGAAACAGTGAATCGTTCACTTTTACAAATGTTGATCAAAAATGGTTTGGAGCCTCTCTATTTGGAGTTAAATTACAAGTCCCCATTTTTAGTTCATTAAAGCGACGCGCTAGTTCTCAAAAGGCAAAAATTTCAGTCTCTCAAGCAAGGTTTGTATTAAAAGAAACTAAGGAGCGAATTTTTATTGAAACTCAAGCTGCTTCGAACAAATATAAATTAGCAGTAGAAAATTATTTTAACGCTAAAGAAAATTTAGCGTTAGCCAATCGAATTAAAGATAAAAACCAAATCAAATATTTTGAAGGCATGGTTGGTTCTTTTGAATTACGCCAAGCTCAGCTTCAACTTTATGGTGCTCAAAACAATTATTTAAAAGCTATTCAAAGTGTTGTGCAGAAAAAAATAACCCTTGAGACTCTTCTAAACACATCTCAACAATAAAAATTATGAAAAAGACCATTATATCTCTCAGCTTTTCACTTCTTTTAATGGCCTGTAGCCAAGAAACAGAAAAAGCAGCATCATCAATTACCGCCAATAAAGTTACTTTAGACGAACTTCAAATCCAAAAAGCAAATTATACTCGACAAATAAAAGGATTAACACTTGCTTTAGACTCGTTAAATCAGAGGCTTGAAAAAATATCAGGTGGCCAAAAAAGAGTCTTAGTTACTGCCCTTGAAATAAAACCGCAAATTTTCAATCATACCATTGAAATTCAAGCCAATATCAAAACACGTCAAAACCTTCAATTATTCCCTGAATTTGGGGGACGGTTAAATCAAATTTTAGTAAAAGAAGGTCAAGAAGTTGAAAAAGGAACCTTGTTGGCGGTAATTGATGATGCTGGGCTTCAAGATCAATTAGATCAAATGAAACTTCAACTACAATTAGCTAAAACCACTTTTGAGCGTACCCAACGTTTGTGGGATCAAAAAATTGGCTCAGAGATGATGTATTTGGAGGCAAAAACACGATTTAAGTCTCAACAAAAACAGGTTGCTCAAATGCGCAACCAACTTTCTAAAACTAAAGTGTACGCTCCCTTTAGCGGAGTTATTGACGAAATAATTGCCCGAAAAGGATCCGCACTTGCCCCTGGAATAACTCCTATAATGCGAATCGTAAATCTTGATAATATGTATGTTGAATCTGATGTTCCTGAAAACTATTTAGCAAATATTACAAAAGGGAGTTTTGCAAAAGTATCAATTCCTGTGCTTAATGAAACACAAAATACTCTTGTGCGTCAAACCGGAAATTTTATCCAACCAAACAATAGAACTTTTAGGGTAGAGGCACCCATTAAAAACCCAACTGGAATGATTAAGCCTAATTTAAATGCACGTTTAAGTATCGTTGATTATTCAAATCCAGAAGCTTTAATGATTCCATTTAGAGTGATTAGAGAAAATGCTAAGGGAGATTCTTTTGTGTTTATCCTTAAAGTAGCAGAACAAGAGAATGAATATATAACGGAACAACGATTTGTAAGTCTAGGTATGTCTAAAAATGAATTGGTCGAAATAACTAAAGGAGTTAATACAGAAGATTTAATTGCAGATGAAGGAGTTAGCCTTTTAGTTACAGGGCAAAAAGTAAAAAGAATTGAACAATAATGGCAAAGTCAATGAAAACACCAAATACAAAAGAATTTCTTTTTTCATCATGGGCAATTGATCACCGGACTATAATTTATGTGATTATGGCCATCTTTTTCATTTTAGGAATAAGTTCTTATTTCAATATGCCCAGAGAAGCATTCCCGGAAATCAACGATACTAAAATATTTGTTAGTACCATTTATCCAGGAAATACAGCTGAAGATATTGAAAGAACAGTTACAGATCCACTGGAGGAAGCCTTAAAAGGGGTTCCTAACTTAGTAGAGATTAGGTCTACATCCTCTGAAGATTTTTCTATAATTGATATTGAATTTGACGAAAATATTTCAATTGAGGATGCCAAACTAAAGGTAAAAGATTTAGTAGATGGAATTACTTCCGGAGCAGACTGGCCAGTGTTTAACAATGCTAAAATAGAACCTAATATTTTTGAGTTAGACTTTTCTGAATTACAACCTATTTTAAATATTAGTCTAAATGGTGATTACCCTATAGAGCAATTAAAGATTTATGCAGAGAGACTAAAAGGTAGAATTGAGCAATCGCCACAAATCAAAGAAGTAAAAATTAGAGGAATTCAAGTGTTTGAAGTTGAAGTAGCTGTGGACATTTACAAGATGACAGCTGCAAAAGTTTCTTTTAATGACATATTAGGTGCTATCTCGAGAGAAAACACAACCATCTCTAGCGGAAATATAGTAAGTGGTGGACAGAGAAGAACCATTCGCCTTACCGGAGAAATTCAAGACCCAGAAGCGCTAAAAAGTTTTGTGGTTAAAACAGATAATGGTCCAGTTTACCTTGGCGATCTTGCAGAAATTTCTTTTAAGGAAAAAGAAAAGACATCATTTGCGCGTTCTTTTGGAAAAAAAGCAATTCTTCTAGATGTTGTGAAAAGGGGGGGTAAAAACCTTGTAATTGCATCACAACAAATAAAAGAATTAGTCGCAATTCCGGAAAAAATAGGTCTGCCTTCTGATCTTGAAATTAAGATTTCAAATGATCAATCTAATATGACCCTCAACCAAGTGAGTGAGTTGGTTAACAGCATTATTTTTGGTGTTATTTTAGTTGTATTAGTCCTTATGTTCTTTTTAGGCTTTCGAAATGCATTATTTGTTGGTTTTGCCATTCCAATGTCGATGTTCATGTCCTTTATGATTATGTCTGCCTTAGGGTATACATTAAATACGATGGTACTTTTTGGATTAGTAATGGGCCTTGGAATGCTTGTGGATAACGGAATTGTTGTCGTCGAAAACGTATACCGTCTTATGGAAAAAGAAGGGATGTCACGTATTGCGGCGGCTAAAGCTGGAATTGGTGAAATTGCATTTCCAATTATTGTGTCTACTGCCACTACTATTGCGGCCTTCCTTCCTCTTGGAGCTTGGCCCGGTTTAATGGGAGAATTTATGATCTACTTCCCCATTACCTTATCGGTAGTATTAGGATCCTCATTAATTGTTGCCATTTTCTTTAACTCGATGCTAGTTTCTCAATTTATGGAAATAAGTGAGCGTGAAATAAGTTTCAAAAGTTTATGGCGTCTTACTTTTTTTATGGGGGGCCTTGGAATCATTCTCCTATTTGGATCACCCTCAGTTCGTGTATTTGGAAACTTAATGATATTAGTTCCATTATTGTTTTGGCTTTATAAGTTTTTCATAAAAAAATGGGCTACTGTATTTCAAAATACCTTTTTAGTGCGTTTAGAAAATGGTTACAGAATCTTTCTTACCTATGCGCTAAGTGGTTTTAAACCATATTTTTTCTTAGGTGGCACCTTTTTATTATTGTTTACCTCTTTTGCATTAATGGGAATTTTTCCTCCTAAAGTGGAATTTTTCCCAGACAATCAACCAAAACAAATATTTGTGTTTATTGAATATCCCGAAGGAACAGCAATTGCCAAAACTAATGAAACTACTAAAAAAATAGAGCAAGAGATCTTCTCTGTTATAGAGCGTTCTCAATACAATAAAAATGGATTTAATCTTTTGGTAGAATCTCTCGTTGCTCAGGTTGGAGAAGGAGCTGGAAATCCACAAATAGATAATGGAAATACCAATGAACTTCCGCATAAGGGAAAAATTTCACTTACAATGCAAGAGTTTAAGTTTAGAGAAGGGACCTCAAGTGAATCTTTAAGAAAAGATATTCAAAGACAATTGCTTGGGAAATTCCCTGGAGTTTCAATTTCTGTTGAGAAAGATGCAAATGGTCCGCCAGCAGGGTATCCTATTACTATTGAAATTACTGGTAAAAATTATTTAGGACTTATTCAAACTGCCGAAAAAATGAAAGAACACCTAAATAGAATCAATGTTGATGGTGTTGAAGAACTCAAAATAAATGTAAATAAAAATAAACCAGGATTAGAATTAAACATTGATCGAAAAAAGGCGGGAGAATTAGGCGTTTCTGCTTCGCAAGTTGGACAACTACTTCGTACCTCATTGTTTGGTTCAAAAGCAGGGGTTTATAAAAACAATGGTGATGATTATGATATTAATGTAAGGTTTAATAAAGCTAACCGGTATGATGAAAATGCATTGTTCAATCAAAACATTATTTTTAGAGATCAGGCTACAGGTAAAATTAGAGAGATTCCAGTTTCTGCCTTAATAAGAAAAGAAAAGAAAAATAGTTTCAATGCAATTAAACACAGAAGTCTAACACGTGTTGTAACCCTTTATTCCTCTGTACTTTCTGGATATAATGCAAATGCTGTTGTTGATCAGGTGAAAGGTGCCCTCACAAATTATAATCTTTCTGAAGGGGATAGCTTTAAATTTTCTGGAGAAATTGAAGAACAAGAAAAAAATATGACTTTTTTATCTAATGCATTACTAACAGCCTTAGGGTTAATTTTACTGCTACTTGTTTTTCAATTCAATTCTATTTCCAAACCCCTTATCATATTACTTTCAATTTTCTTAAGTTTTACAGGCGTCTTTTTAGGCTTAATTGCTTTCCAAATGCCTTTTGTTATTTTAATGACCATGATGGGTATAATTGCTTTGGCAGGAATAGTTGTGAATAACGGTGTTGTTCTTTTGGACTATACTCAACTTCTTATAGATCGAAAAAGTAGTTCAGAAAAACTTGCCGAAGGCGAAATGTTAGCTAAAAATTTAGCGACTGAAGCTATTGTTGAAGGTGGAACCGCAAGATTACGTCCTGTAATTTTAACTGCCATCACAACGGTACTTGGTCTTATTCCTTTGGCTATTGGACTTAATATTGACTTTTTCTCTCTTTTTTCTGAATGGGATCCAAAAATTTATATTGGCGGAGACAATGTTATCTTTTGGGGGCCACTAGCATGGACAGTAATTTTTGGACTTACTTTTGCAACCTTTTTGACCCTTGTAATTGTACCTTCTACATTTTCCATAGTATATTCTATTAAACTTTGGTTCAAAAGGATTTTATAAAGAAATTGAAATCCTGAGGTTCACGCCTTAGGATTTTTTATTTTTGTCTTACATTAAGAAAACCATGTACAGAACACACCATTGTGGAGAACTCTCCTTAAAACATCTAAAAAGTACAGTAACCCTTTCGGGGTGGGTACAAAAAAATAGAAATAAAGGCTTTATCATTTGGACTGATATAAGAGATCGTTATGGGATAACCCAATTAGTCTTTGATGAAGAACGAACTCCAAAAGCTGTTTTTGAAAAAGCACAAAGCCTAGGAAGAGAATTTGTCATTAAAGTTAAAGGAAGGGTAATCGAACGAGAATCTAAAAACCCAAATATTGCGACAGGTCATATTGAAGTTTTAGTAGAAGAATTAACGGTTCTCAACCAAGCAAAAACTCCTCCTTTTACCATTGAAGATAATACAGATGGAGGAGAGGAATTACGTATGCAATATCGTTATTTAGATATTCGAAGGAATACTGTTAAGGAAAAATTGATCTTTCGTTCTCAAGTTTCTATGGCAGTAAGAAATTATTTGACTCAAGCTGGTTTTATTGATATTGAAACACCTTATTTGATAAAATCTACTCCTGAAGGAGCACGTGATTTTGTTGTCCCTTCTCGCATGAATAAAGGTCAGTTTTATGCTTTACCCCAGTCTCCACAAACCTTTAAACAATTGTTAATGGTCGGTGGAATGGATAAATACTTTCAAATTGTAAAGTGTTTTCGCGATGAAGATTTAAGAGCAGACCGTCAGCCAGAATTTACTCAAATTGACTGTGAAATGACTTTTGTTGAACAGGAAGATATTTTAAATCAATTTGAAGGCTTAACTCAACATCTTTTACAAAACATTAAAGGAATTAAACCCAAACCCTTCCCAAGAATATCCTATGATCATGCAATGAAAACCTATGGAAACGACAAGCCAGATATTCGTTTTGGAATGACTTTTAATGAATTAAATAATGTAGCACAAGGCAAAGGGTTTGGAGTTTTTGACAGTCAGGAGCTAGTTGTAGGAATTGCAGTACCTGAGGCTGCTAAAATGAGTAGAAAAGAAATAGATGCATTAATTGATTGGGTAAAACGACCTCAAATTGGTGCAAAAGGTTTGATTTGGGTAAAGTGTAATGTCGATGGGAGTTATAAATCTTCTGTGGATAAATTCTTTAATGAAGAAGATTTAAACGCATGGGCTTCCTGTTGTAGTGCTAAGCCTGGAGATTTAATTTTAGTGCTTTCTGGGGAAACACAAGCAACCCGAACTCAATTAAGCGCCTTAAGAATGGAATTAGCAGAAAAACTAGGGCTACGAAATCCTGAAGAATTTTCCCCGCTATGGGTGACAGATTTTCCATTGTTAGAATGGGATGAAGAAAATAAGCGCTATCATGCGATGCATCATCCTTTTACAGCGCCAAAACCAGAGCAACTGAACTTATTAAAAACTGATCCGGGATCAGTAAAAGCAAATGCCTATGATTTGGTGTTAAATGGAAATGAAATTGGCGGAGGATCCATTAGAATTCATGATCAATTACTACAATCACAAATGTTTGATTTATTGGGCTTTTCTAAAGAAGAAGCCCAAGCTCAGTTTGGCTTTTTGATGGATGCCTTTCAATTTGGTGCTCCCCCCCATGGAGGAATAGCGTTTGGATTGGATCGATTGGTTGCAATATTAGGTGGCGAAGAAACCATTAGAGACTTTATTGCCTTTCCAAAAAATAATAGTGGCCGCGATATCATGATTGATGCTCCAGCTGCATTGGATGCAAGTCAACTCAAAGAATTATCACTCCAATCTAGAGCAACTGAGAAGGAATGAAAATAATCTTACGTGTTTTGTTTTTTATTCTTTTGACAGCTCTTTCCTATGGAATTTATTATAAAGCTCAAATTGACTTTACAACCGGTGAACGTATTATTGGGTTTACCGTTTTGAGTGGAGCCTTTATTTATCTCCCTCTATTTTTATACCATCATTGGAAAGGAAAACGTCTTCAAGATTATACAATGAGTGAAGAAAATCTTAAAAAAATGCGAGAAAAACAAGAAGCTACATCTAAATTTAGAAAATAAATACAATGAAATTTATTTTCAATAAACGCTTTAAAATTCCCATTATAACTTATTTTTTTTTGCCAAAAATTTTCTAAAAAGATTGATAATCAAACACTTTGATGTGTGAAAAGTGTTAAGAAAAGTTTTATTCACAGATTTTAAGCGTAACTTTGCCAAAATAATTAATACAAAATACACAATGACTGGTACGGTTAAATTTTTCAATGAAGCTAAAGGATTTGGTTTCATAACAAACGATGACTCTGGAGAAGACGTTTTCGTTCACATTTCGGCACTTAACGGTGAGACCCTAAGAGAAGGGGCAAAAGTAGAATATATAGAAGAAGATGGTAAAAAAGGGAAGCAAGCTTCCAGTATTACTGTATTATAATTTATATATTATTACTAAAGCATAAGCACTTCAGCAATGAGGTGCTTTTTTTTATTTCCTTTTTTCTCTAAAAAAATTATCTAATAACAATTTGGCCTCTTCAGCCATTATTCCTCCCAAAACAGTTGTCTTAGGATGAAGTGAAAGTGCAGCTTGATGGAAGCCTCTTTTAGAGTCCGAAGCGGCATACACCACTCGCTCTAATTGACTCCAAGCTAATGCTCCTGCACACATAACACATGGTTCTAAGGTGACATAAAGCGAACAGCCCACTAAATATTTTCCATTGAGATAATTTGCTGCTGAAGTAATGGCTTGCATTTCTGCATGTGCTGTTACATCATTTAATTGTTCTGTCAAATTGTGTGCACGTGCAATAATGCGTTGACTAACAACAACTATTGCGCCTACAGGAACTTCATCTGCAAGAGCCGCTTTTCTTGCCTCGGCTAGGGCTAGTCTCATGAAATAATTATCGTCTAGTTCCATGTTCAAAAATACAAATTCCAAAGGCATTTATGGCCCCTATATTTCTGTTACCTTTACATCATGTCAGAAAACCGATTTTCATCTGTTTCCTATCCTGAAGAATTGCGGCAACTTTCTCAAGTTGAATTGCCTGACTTTGCAACTTGGTTAAGAAAAGAAATAATCCATGCTTTATCAGAAGGAGAGGGCCATCTTGGATCTAGTCTAGGAACCGTAGAACTTACGGTTGCCTTACACTATTGCTTTAACACTCCTAATGATATTTTAATTTGGGATGTCGGCCATCAAGCTTACGGGCATAAAATGTTAACTGGACGAAAATCCGCTTTTAAAGAATTACGCCAAAAAGGAGGCATTAGTGGCTTTCCAAATAGAGAAGAAAGTCTCTTTGATTCATTTGGCACAGGGCATGCTGGAACTTCAATTTCTGCAGCTTTAGGAATGGCATTAAGTTCAAAATTAAAAGGAGATAACAAGCAGCATATTGCCATTATTGGTGATGCTTCTATTGCAAGTGGGATGGCCTTTGAAGCACTGAACCATTTAGGAACTACTAAGGCAAATGTGTTGGTGATACTAAACGATAATACAATGGGTATAGACCCAAGTGTTGGCGCATTAAAAAACTATTTTGAAACTGTAAAAAAAGAAACATCAACAGCGCCAAACTTTTTCAAAGCTCTTAATCTTGATTATTCAGGACCCATTGATGGACATGATATTCATTCACTTATCAAAACCTTTGAGCATCAGAAAAAAATTTTTGGGCCTCGTCTTTTACATCTCGTAACAAAAAAAGGAAAAGGCCTTCTTCCTGCAGAAGACCAACAAGTAATATATCATGCGCCCGGAAAATTTGACCCAGTGACAGGAAAACTTAATCCTCTTCAAAGTCATCAAAAAATTAAATTTCAAGAAGTTTTTGGAAATACATTACTCAAATTGGCTAAAAAAAACAAGAGTATTATTGCCATTACACCCGCAATGCCTACCGGAAGTGGACTTGTTAAAATGATAGAAGAGATGCCTGAGCGTTGTATTGATGTTGGTATTGCTGAGCAACACGCCGTTACGCTTGCTGCTGGAATGGCTACCCAAGGCATGCTACCTTTTTGTGTCATTTATTCAACTTTTTTACAGCGGGCTTATGATCAAGTAATTCATGATGTAGCCCTACAAAATTTAGGCGTTATTTTTTGTGTTGATCGTGCGGGATTAGTTGGTCACGACGGTTCCACCCACCATGGTGTATTTGATATTTCTTTTTTGAGGTGTATTCCAAACATGGATATTGTAAGCCCTTCAGATGCAGAAGAATTACAAAATCTAATGTTTACAGCTCAACAAGGAATAAAACATCCATTGGCCATTCGTTATCCAAGAGGCTATACCTCAAAAACAAAAGAGGTTTATGACTTCAAAACAATCCCATGGGGAAAAGGACGCTTATTAAAAAAAGGAACTACCATTGCTATTCTTTCATTAGGAACATTAGCAACAATTATTGAAGATGCAATTAAAAATAGTGTTAATTCAGATGCTTTTTCTCATTATGATTTGCGTTTTGTAAAACCTCTAGATACTCATATGTTACATGTTATATGTAAAACACATAAAGCTCTTATTATTTTTGAAGACGGAGTAAAGTCTGGAGGTGTTGGAAGTGCAATACTTGAATTTGCTGCTCAAGAAAACTACACTCTTCCAATTCAATTGGAGGGTATACCAGATGTTTTTATTAAACATGGAAAAACAGAATCACTACACATAGAATTAGGCTGGGATATACCATCAATTGTTGAAAAAATAAGTCTATTATTAAATAAAACAGAAGGATGATTATCCTTGCCCAAGGGTTTTATATATTTAGCCTATGAGTAACCAAAAAAGACTTTTTTTATTAGATGCATTTGCCCTTATTTTTAGAGGTTATTATGCATTTATTAAAAACCCTAGAATAAATTCAAAAGGAATGGATACCTCTGCTATTATGGGGTTTACAAATTCCTTATTAGATGTAATCAAAAGAGAACGACCTGACCATCTTGCCGTTTGTTTTGATAAAGGAGGATCTGAAAGTAGAACAAAACTTTTTACAGACTATAAGGCCAATCGAGACGAAACTCCAGAAGCCATCAAAATTGCAGTCCCTTATATTCAAAAGATTTTAGAGGCCATGCACATCCCTGTGATTGAAAAGGCAGGCTTTGAAGCAGATGATATTATAGGAACCCTTGCAAAGCAAGCTGAAAAAGAGGGTTATAAAGTTTTTATGGTGACCCCTGATAAAGATTTTGCACAATTAGTTTCTGAAAATATTTTTATGTACCGTCCATCTAGAATGGGAAATGGAATTGAAATATGGGGAATACCAGAAGTTCAAGAAAAATTTGAAATTGATCGCCCAGAACAAGTTATTGATTATTTAGGGATGATGGGAGATGCCGTAGATAACATACCGGGGCTACCAGGTGTAGGAGATAAAACGGCTAAGAAATTTCTAAAAGAATACGGTAGCATGGAAAAACTTTTAGAAAATACTCATGAAATCAAGGGGAA
>Ga0308019_10000977_pt1 | contig 17777 bp, 18 predicted proteins | sample Neamet284_FD_203135 | JGI IMG/M metagenome (GOLD analysis project Ga0308019, IMG submission 203135) | Marine microbial communities from water near the shore, Antarctic Ocean - #284 | ecosystem: Environmental > Aquatic > Marine > Unclassified | place: Southern Ocean | collected 2014-10-01 | reverse complement strand
ATTTATAAATCGTACTAATTTTTTATGAGGAATAAACGCTCAAATCGTTCAAAATAGTATTTTAATTTAAGTAGGGAATTTAATGTCAGATAATTTAAAAAGTGTTATTACCTGTGATTTAGATGGTAAAATCGAAACTTTTTCTGAAGGTGCCCAACTTCTATTTGGTTATACCTCAGAAGAAGTAATAGGTAAGATAAGAGTAAGTGATTTTAGTGAAGGTCAAGTTGTTTTAGGGCATGTGGTCAATTGGTTAAAGGAATCAGTAGTAAAAGGTGAGTACAAAGGTAATACAGTTTTTCTTGCTAAAGATAGATCGGAGATACCTTGTGAAATTAAAATCACACCGACAAAAGATAATAAAGGCAATCATATTGGTTATTGTGGAATAACAGTACCTTTGAAAGATAAAAGCCCAGATGAGGTAAGGCCAAAAATTAATTTAATGACAAAAATATTTACTTGGATGGTAATTATGAGATTACCGTTTTTAAGTGCTACTTTTGTACCAATTTTTGCAGGTGCAGCTGTAGCCGCAATGCTTGGATACACTGTAAGCTGGAGTTGGCTAGGCTTGACATTATTAGGAGGCTCGTTACTCCATATTGGGACTAATACATCCAATGATTATTTTGATCATAAAAGCGGAACTGATGAGATCAACTACAACTACAGTAATGTTGGTTTAAATGGTGGCAGTAGAAGTATTCAGATGGGATTAATAACTCCTAAAGGGATGCTTACTGTTGCTATTATAACGTTTACATTAAGTGCAATCGTTGGAATACCATTGATTCAAAAAGCAGGTTTATCTATTCTTTGGTTAGGATTAATCGGTTTCTTCTCTGGATTATTTTATACAGCTCCTCCTTTTCGTTTTTCTTCCAGAAAAGGATTTGGTGAATTAATTATAGGATTAAATTTTGGCCCACTAATGGTTGCAGGAAGTGCACTGGTTCAAACTGGGGTTTTACTTCAGGAAGCCTTTTTAGTTGGTATTCCTCTTGGTCTTTTAGTTGCAGCTATAGTTTATGTTAATGAATTCCCAGATCATAATAGTGATAAGTCTACAGGTAAAAATACACTTATTGTAGTCTTTGGTCCTGAGAAAGCCAGAGCTGGTTATGTTGCTTTAGTCTTAGGTGCATTTCTTAGTATAATTATCTTAGCGCTTAATGGTGTAATCCCAATTTTAGCTTTAAGCTCTCTTACAGCAGTTTATTTTGGAATCAGAGCAATACAAACTTTATATAAGTATTATAATGATAGATTATTGCAACCTGCAAATTGGGGAACTATTATTATGCATAACCTTACTGGTGCTTTACTTTGTATTGGAATGTGGTTTGGAAGTTCATTATAACTTATAAAAAGATAGTACAAATATTAGCCTCTTATCTTGAAAAAAAAGAGATCAAGGGTTTTTTATTTATATTATCGCTTTCTGTAATATTCTATTTGGGAAATATTTATAAAAACCCAATCAACCCTGGAAAGCCAATTATTCAAAATAATGAGTCTATTGGTGAAGGTGGGCCTAAAGATCGTCTTTCATTTGAATTCTTGAGATTAAAAGATCCCTTGTCCAATTCAATACCTGAAAGAATTCAACAGAAATCGTTGAAATATGCAAAAACAATACCCGTTAGAAAAGACAACCTAATTAGACTAAATAAATCTAATAGAAAGAATTTGACTTGGTCAAGCCGTGGTCCTTATAACGTTGGTGGAAGGACTCGTGCTTTAGCTATAGATGTTTCTGATTCTAACACAATAATTGCCGGGGGTGTTTCCGGTGGAATATGGCGCTCAACAAACCAAGGTCAAACTTGGGATAAAATGACAAAATCTATTCAATTACACAGTATTTCATCTATAGCTCAAGATACACGTTTTGGAAAAACAAACATATGGTATGCTACAACGGGTGAGCTTACGGGTAATTCTGCTGGTGGTAGAGGAGCTCCTTTTCGTGGTGATGGAATATATAAATCAATTGACAATGGTTTGAATTGGGAACTGTTGTCTTCAACATCCACTAATACTCCACAATCCTTTGATAATTATTTAAACTATGGTTGGCGAATAAAAGTTCATCCAATAACTGGTAATGTTTTTGTTGCTTCATTTGGGTCAATATATAGAAGTATAAATGAGGGTTTATCGTGGCAAAAGATATTTGAAGATGGAGTCTCAAATAATCGATATTCAGATCTAGATATGACAAGTAAAGGTGTATTGATTGCTATCCTTGGTAATAATTCAAATATTGGTCCAATATTTCGTTCAATCGATGGTGAGGATTGGTCAGATATAACACCAACTTCTTTTCCAAAAGATTATAGCAGAATTGTGGTTGATATTTCTGAATCAAATGATTCAATTGCTTATGTTTTAGCCACAAATGATGAACATATTTTTTTAAAATATTCACATTCTAAGGCTGATAGTCTAGGAGCCATTGGTTTATGGGAAGACCGATCCGAAAATTTGCCAGATGATTTTAATTCTCAAGGTGGTTATGATCTTCATGTTCGGGTGAGTCCAAGTGATGAAAATTTCATTTATTTTGGAGGAACCAATCTTTATTATTCTACAAATGGTCTTAAAACATCAAACCTTACATCTAAAATCGGTGGTTATGGGCACAGTGATCATCACCCTGATCAACATGATGTTTTGCTATATAAAGACAAGCCAAATAAAGTTTTTTCAGCAAGTGATGGTGGATTACATATCATGGAAGATATTACGAGCATTGAGAAAAAATGGAATTCTTTAAACAATGGTTATCTAACAACCCAATTTTATACTATTGCAATTGATCAAACTGGTACTTTGCCTGATTTAATCATGGGTGGAACTCAAGATAATGGGACTTGGGAGTCATTAAAACTTGATGAAAAAACCCCCTGGTCACAGTTGAGTGGTGGAGATGGAGCTTATGCTTCAATTATAAATTTTGGAAAAGCTTATATTTTATCTTCACAAAAAGGATACACTCTAATTAAAGATTGGAATAATCCATTCAATTGGAATTATGGAGGTAGTGATAAATATAGCAACTATTCTTGGGCTTACTTATATCCTCCAGGTTTTGATAGAGAAAATGAAGCACTTTTTATTAGCCCTATTTACTCAGATCGCTCAAATGACCATATTCTTTATTATGCAGGAGCCAATTATATTTATCGAAATAATGACGTTTATTTAAACTTGATTAATTATAAAAAATCTGAAGGTAAAAATAGTTATGAAAGTACAAAATGGGAAAAATTAGAAAAAAGTATTTCAAGTGGTGATATATCAGCATTTGGTGGAAGCATCAGTAATCCCTCCCATAGATTATATTATGGAACTTCTACAGGTTTTATGTATCGATTAGATAATTCTAATACTAGTGATAGCTCAGTTGTTATAAACAATAATATGGGTGCAGGTGGATATGTTAGTAGTATTTCAGTTGACCCATATGATGGAAATAGAGTTATGGCGAGTTTCTCAAATTATAATATAAGAAGTATATATTTCTCTGAGAATGCTGGAGAAACATGGATTGATATAAGTGGTAATTTAGAAGAACTTTCTTCTGGTGAAGGATCAGGCCCTTCTGTTAGATCAGTCTATATTTATCCCTTGAAAATAGGTTATCGTTATTTAGCCGGAACTAGTACAGGTTTGTATAGTACAGATAAATTGGATGGAACTAATACAAAATGGCTCCAAGAAGGTGTCTCAACCATTGGAAATATTGTTGTTGATATGATAGCAGGTCGACCTGCTGATGGATATATTGCGATTGCAACTCATGGCAATGGAATGTATTCTAGTAATTTTAGAACTGAAATATTAAATGTAGAAGAGATGGGTACTCCAACTACGTTTGAGCTGGGTCAAAATTATCCAAACCCTTTTAACCCTTCGACTAAAATACCTTTTACTTTGACCAAATCAGGGTTAGTAAATATTAAGATATATGATTTAATTGGTCGTGAAGTGACTACTCTATTAAATAGTATAAAAAATCCAGGGTTACATAATGTTTCTTGGCGTGGAAAAGACCAATTTGGAAATAATATGCCTTCAGGTATTTATATTTATCAGATTCAAAAAGATGGTTTTATAGTCTCTAAAAAGATGCACTTATTAAAGTAAAATAGTTTTTATAAATATATTTGTTGAATTATTTATTTAGGATCGAAGATAAGAAGCGCCATTCACATCAACAATACAACCAGTCAGAAAATCATTTCCTTCGGAAGCTAGCCAGACTGCAGTGCGAGCGACTTCTTCAGGTTTAGCAACACGCTTTAAAGGACTTTGAGCTTTAATACTATCATCAATCATATCGGCGACACGTTCAGTAGCAACAAATCCAGGAGCAATTGTATAAATAAAAATATTATCTTTTGCTAGTGTTAGGGCCATTGACTGTCCTAAGGCATTCAGTCCAGCTTTACTGGCGCCATAGGCAGCTGCCTTTGGCTCACCTCTAAATGCACCTCTTGAAGAAATATTGACAAATTTTCCACCACCATTTTTCTCCATGACTTTAGACGCACAATATATTAGGTGAGCAGGTCCAATTAAATTTGCATCAATGGTTTTCTTCCAAATCGCTTGCCATTCAAGATAAGATAGTGAATTAAAATCATGTTGCTCTACAACGGCAGCATTATTAACAACAATATCCACTGATTCCAGACATTTAATAAGTTCTTCAATCTCGTTAGGATTTGAAAGATCAGCTTGAACAATAGTGTGTTTATTTCCCGGTAATGCCTTTAATGTTTCTTCGGCACCCACCTTATTCTTGTTATAATGAACAGCGACAGTCGCATTAGACTCAGCAAATGCGATTGAAATAGCTTTACCTATACCACCGGAGCCACCAGTGACTAATACATGCTTTTTTGAAAAATCAATCTTCATATGACAATGACCTGAAATATTTAACTAATGCAATTACTTCTATAAACATACCTAAAATAAGAAATATAATAGAAGTAGGTTTAAAAAAACTAATATGACTAATACCATAAATCATATATAAAATCATCCCACTGCCGATCAAATATTTTCCTATTTGGTGAAAAGGACTTGAAGCTTCTAATCGTTTAGCACTCTTTGGATACTCTTTTTCAACCCATTCATCTAATTCTTGTTTTTCTGTTTGAGTCATTCTCATCTAATTATACGCTTTAAATTTATACTAGTAAATGATAATACAATTGCTACTAAAACATCAGCAAGTGGCGGAGCTAATGGAAAACCAAAGTTCCAAATAATTATTCCTAGAAGCCAAATAAGATAGATCCATCTCATGTTTGATCTAAAATAAGCTTTATGTGCATTTCTAATGACCCTTGAGGTTTTTCTATAATTCTACCAATCTCTTTATCTTTATCAAAGAATATAAATGTAGGAGTACTAGTTATTTTGTATTCACTGTAATTTTGGAAAAAGCCCTTTTTATCTTTTGTTAGCCCAATGATTTGAAGGTTTTTTTGGTCAAATTTAAGCGCATCTAGAATCTTATAAAATCTTGGGACTTCTCGTTTACTGTCATGGCACCATGTACCCATAAAAATTTTAATTGAAGTTTTATTTAATTTATCAATATTGATTTTATCTATATTAGGTTCATAATTATTATAGTTTTTATTAAACCATGAGTATCCGTCATGATTTTTGATAAGGGTTTTATTCAAAATTCCATAATGATATTTATTTTTATAAATATAATCTGAACTATTTTGAGTAGATAAGTTTGAACAACCAATAATCAACATTGAAAAGATAAGTATGAGTTTAATCATATGTTATTATTGAATTTAGAGCCTAAAGGTAATCTATATTTTTGAAAGGGTATTTTCATCATTGTTTTAATATTAGTTACCTCTTTTATATCCATATGAGTATCAACTCCATAGGTAATATCATTTATATTAAAAGAGGCTGAGGTATTAAATAAATGATCCCATAACGAAAAAATATTCCCATAGTTTCGATCCGTATAAGGAAGAGTATTATGGTGATGAATTTTATGAAAATGAGGTGTAACAAAGACCTTAGATAATATTTTTTCTAACAACGGGATAGATATGATATTCGCATGTGTTAAATGAGCAAAAAAAGCAGATAAAGTTTGATAAAGCATGACAATACCAAAAGAAGCACCTGATATGAATACAGCTAAAGCTGTAAACATTAATCTAAAGATACTTTCGCCTGGATGGTGTCTTAAACCTGTTGAAACATCTACTTCTTGGTCAGTATGATGTATAATATGAAAACCCCACATCCATTTAACATTATGTTCTATCCAATGAATTAGCCATGCACCAATTAAGTCTAGAAGCATAAGACCTAATATCATATTTAACCAAAGAGGCATTTGAAATAAATTAAGGATCCCAGTATTATTTTGAGAATTAAAATCTGCAGCAGTTAAGATTAAGATTGCACCAAATAAATTAATAATAAGCGTCATAGTCGTAAAAAATAAATTTAATAAAAGATGCTTAGATTTTTTATAATCAAAACTAAATAAGGGAATACCTGATTCTAAAAGAAGAAAGAGTGTCAGTCCTCCTACTAAAATTACACTTCGATGAGTTGAAGGAATTGTATTAAAGTATTGTATTAAAGTATCCATTTAAAAAAAGGTGTATTATGACTTCATATTGGTTGTGAGAGAAACATAAATTCGTATCTAATTTAATTCATTACAAAATCAAAAATATGATTAAACAACACATATTCTTATATACTCTAAGTATGAGCTTTATTTTAGCTCAAGATCTATTTAAAACGCATCCTTATGGTAAATTAGGTTCTCAAAAAAATCTGACATCATCTATAGGCTTAGGTGATCTAGATCAAGATGGAGATATTGACCTCGTTGTGGCTAATGGGCGTCATTGGGCTGAACAAAATCTCATTTATTTTAATGATGGTAAAGGGTTTTTTAGAAGAAACAAACGTCTTGGAAGCGAATCGAATACATCTTATCAAGTCCCGGTTGTAGATATTGACAATGATGGTGACCTTGATATTTTAGTAGCAAATGATCGAATACTAAATCAAGTATTTAAGAATGATGGAAATGGCAATTTAGTTTTTAGTCAATATTTTGGTAAACAAGAATCAAATACTAGAGGTTTATGCACTGCTGATTTAAATGGTGATGGTTTTGTAGATGTTGCGGTTGCAAACCGGAAAAGTCAAAATTTTATATATTTTAATAATGGAAAAGGTGTTTTTAGTAAGGGCTTACCATTTGGTTTAAAAGATGAAGCAACGATCAAGATAACATCGGGTGATATGAATGGAGATAATAATATTGATCTTATATTAGCAAATCGTAATGGTCAAGAGAATAGAATATACTTTGGACCAAGCTTTGAAGAATTTTCTGTTTTTGGAACTGGAAAAGATGAGACTCGAGGCGTGGTAGTGATGGATATGGATAGTGATAAATATCTTGATATTATTGTGGCAAATATTGGGGAGAAAAATGCTATTTATTTTGGAGATGCTGATGGATTATATAAACGCAAAGTTCTATTTGGTGGTAATAAAGATGGTACTATGGTTGTGGCTGTTGGAGATTTAGATAATGATTACGATATGGATATTATAGTAGGAAATAATGGTCAAAAGAACCACTATTATATAAATGATAATTTAAAATTTTCATTAAAGGAATTTGGAAATAAAGAATCAATAACCTATGGATTATCTTTAGGTGACTTAAATGGCGATGGTCTACTTGATATTGTTACGGCAAACTCTGGAAGTGAAAATATTATTTATTATAATATTAGTAACAATCAATAATTACACTAAGTAAATGAGAAAAATTTTAACTAGAGGTGGAATCGAAATTATAGCAGTTTTTATTGGTATATCTGGTGGCCTTTGGTCAGAAAAAAAATCAGAATTAAATAAAATTCTTGAAAGTGAGAAATCGGCCCTTGTCTCTATTAAAGATGCATTAATATCTGACTCGACAAGCGTTTATTGGATAATTAAAAGTATAGAAAAAGAGCAAGAGAACACAGATCTATTTCTTAAACATATATCAAAAGATACAGTCCTATCGGAAAAAGAACTGAATAATAAAATGTGGGATTTGGCATATTTTCAATATTTAGTTCAAGATAAAAGTGTTTATGAATCTCAGATAAAGAATGCGGGAAAGAAGATTATTCAAGTTGATTCAGTTTCAGCTGCAATCTCAAATGTATATGATTACTTATATAAGCATTTAGATAATGTATTTATGATGCAAAAAGATATGATGTCAGTTAAAACAATTGAAGCCTTTACTGATGCTGGTGGTTATATGGATTCGAAAAGATTTTCAATTACTAAATCTCTTAAACTTGATCAGTCTGCTATGTTTTCAACCTCATTCCAAAATTTAAAATTTATAAGTCAATTAACATTCCATTATGATACAAACTTCTTTATCAAAAGACAATATGAACAAGGGTTAATTATTATACGTTCTGCAATTAAATCAATAGAAAATTATTTAGGTAATAAAAAATGAAAATAAAAAACTTATTATTATTGTTTGTATTCTTTTTTGGATGTGAAGATAAAAACAATGATCGACAGATGATCGATAATGGAGGAGTAGATGTAGATACTTGGGGTCAAATCACATCTGAAAAACCAAAGGTCTTTAGTGCGAATGATGTTTCTCAACAAACTATTGATCTAACTTTAAAGTGGTATAATGTTGGAGCAAAAGCATGGGGTAATTATGGACCACTTGAAATTTGGATTGTTGGAAGTAGTAAAGAAGCTGCTAAAGATTTAGATAAACTTTGGTGTCAGAAAAGGTTGGAAATAGATACTGATTGGAATACTAAATGGGATTGTGCTAATGGTGACCCTTATGTCTCAGGCGATGGTTGGTCCCCGTTCTATAATTTTGTTAATGATGGGGGCGCAGCAGTTGGAACTTTTAGAAGAGATTATTTTAGCCATCATTTTATGACAATAACAATGTCTTCAAAGTATCCTAGTCCAGATGAAGATGATTACAAACCTGCAACACTGCATGAATATTTTCATGTATATCAACACTCTCATATATCAGATATTGAAACAAATGGAAATAAAGAACCCCGAAGATCTAAAATGGGCGGAAATGGGAAACCATGGTTTTCTGAAGGCAGTGCTGAATATATGGCTCAACTGCTATATTCAAAACAAACTGGTATAAAAAGTGAATATTTGAAAGAAAAAATGGGTAGGAAATTTTCTACAGTGGGTGATTATAAAACTTCTGGTAAACGTCTTGAGGAGATAACTTACTCTGATCCAGTTAATGCCTATGATATTGGATCATGGTTTATTGCTTATTTAGTTCATCAAAAAGGTGAAGACGTTTTAGTAAAAGATTTTTATAGTGACCTTGATGAATTAGGATTTGAAGGGTCTTTTCAAAAACATTATGGTAAATCATCAAAAGAATCTGTTGATGATTTTAATTTATTTTTAGATCAAGGAATTACTGAAGCTTTAAAAATAATTCCTTGATTTTTTTTTAGTCCTAAATAAAAGGAAGAAAATGGTATCAGAAAACTCAGATAAGATTAATGAAGTGTATAATCCAGAGGAAAAGTTAAAAGAATTAGGTATTACACTGCCTACTGCCCCTAGTCCTGTTGCTAATTATGTCAATGGTGTCCGATCAGGAAATTTAATATTTTTAGCAGGTAAAGGTCCTAAAAGAGCTGATGGAAGTGAAATAACAGGAAAACTAGGAGTAGATATAAGTATTGAAACTGGTTATAAAGCTGCAAGATTAGCTGCAATTAATCAACTTGCAGTTTTAAAAGAGATGCTCGGTAATTTGAATCGAGTCACTCGCATTGTTAAAGTTCTAAGTATGGTTAATTCGGCACCTTCATTTATTGAGCAACCAAAAGTCATTAATGGTTTTTCAGATCTAATAGTTGAAGTTTTTGGACAGAGAGGTTTACATGCACGATCAGCTGTAGGAATGGCTTCATTACCTAGAGAACAGGCAGTTGAAGTTGAAATGATTGTAGAAATAAGAGATTAAGAAAGATAAAAATGATAGATATAATGTTAAAAAACTTTGAAAACCCTGATCAAATTAGAAATTTTGAAAAAGGCAAATTTGAAATAGTTGAATTACCTGAGATGACAATTGGTAGAGCAACTTATAAACCAGGGTGGAAATGGTCGATTGATATTTCACCTCTTAGTGGAACAGACTTTTGTGAAGTTGAACATTTAGGAATGGTCATTTCTGGATGTGCAACTGTTAATTTTAAAAATGGAATGATCCATAGACTTAATAAAGGTGATATTTTTTATGTCTCTTCTAAATCTCATGATAGTTGGGTCGTTGGTGAAGAAGATTACGTATCTATACATTTTATGGGCGCTGAAAAATATGCTAATTAAATGGTGGTAAATATTATAAAAAAAAGGCTCTTAGATCACTAAGAGCCTTTTTAAGATACGTTGTAATTGCCGACCTCCAATAGGCTGACGAATTAGTCAGTTTATGCTGGCTTATTTTTGGAGGCCAGCGATCTACAATTTATAGACACCTGATCACCTCCCTTCCTTAATTAATTATTATACTGAATTTTATAAAACTTATAGTCAAAGTTGAAAGTCAAAATTTTAGTTTTCTTGCATAAATCGATTTAATTTTTGCAAGTAATATGAATACAGTTAGCTTGAATTGATTTTTTTATCTAACATCTTAAATAAGAACTATTATTATGCTTAATTCATTTAAAAAATACATTTTATCAATATTATTTTTTTCTTACATATTTGGGCAATCGGGTATCTTAAATGTTGGATTTGATATCGATGATACGGTTCTATATAGTGAAGAAGCTTTTCAAGCTTATATTAAGAAAAATGGCTATCCTATTGATTATGGTTGGATCAACCAAAATGATAAGAATTATTCTTTTCCAATTACACCCACTATAGATCTAATTCATTTTTTTAGAAGTAGAGGGCATAATGTATATTTTATAACAGCTCGCCAAGGAATAAATGGTCAAGATTTAGCGGAACATTTAACAAATGAAATGGGTTATAGTATAAAAAAAGATGTTAATCTTTTCTTCATGCCAAAAGAAAAAATAGGTGATCAAAGATTTACTACTAAGCATAAAAAAATGAAAGAGCTGAATATAGACCTTTTCTATGGAGACTCTGATTCTGATATTATTGCAGCCCTTAAAGCAGGAGTTCACCCTGTACGTATCGTACGGAACAATACTTCGATTGATGCTTACCCAGATAATTATTTTGGGAATGTAACAAAAGGAGACTTGAAAGAATCGCCATTTAATAGAGAAGATTTAAAAATTTTTTATAAAAGCTCAGTAGGTATTTTTGGCGAATCTATTTACCCTATAGATTGGAAAGGTCCTTTAAAAAAGTAAAATAATGAAACGAATTTATTTTTTATCTTTATTCTTTTTCTTAACATCATGTGCAATATTTATTCCGGGTTATTCTGACTTTTCAGCTGGTAAGAAATATTTTAGCTATGGTAATTATGATCGGGCTATCTTCCATCTATCTAGATCTTTAACTGTAAAGCCAGAAAATGAAAAAGCTATTAAGCTTTTTGAGCTGACATATGATTTAGCTATTAATAATCACAAAGAAAAAATTTTTAGACTTTTATCTAAAGATGATAGTTCAAAATGGCCACTTTTGGTTTCCGAGTACAAATCCTTAATAAACTTAGGTTCCTATGTAATTAAGCTTAGACCTCTCTTACAAAAAATGATCGATTATAATCTTGAATTAATAGTAAATGATTTCTCGATTGAATTATCGAATGCAAATTCATTAGCTGCAGATTATCATTATCAATTAGGATTAATATTTCAAGATAAGATTGATAAAGAAAGTCAAAAACAAGCAGCTGTAAACTTTAGATTGTCGCAAAATTTTATTCCTAGTTATATGAACAGTAAGGACCTTTATGAAAAGGCAAGAGAGAATGCTATCTTCACGCTACTTATTCAAGAATTTGAAGGAAATAAAAAATATTCTTCTTACATAAGAGATCAAGTGATTATCAATCAATCAAGAATATCAAATGAATTTTTAAAAGTAATTAATAGAGACCAATTGAAAACTATTTTATCTGAACTTGCATTAGTTCAAAGTGGTATAACCGAGAATGATTATTTAGAGCTAAGAGAGATTTCTGGTGCAGATCATATTCTAACTGCATCTATTATTACTAATTATAGACCTGTAGAAAAAATATCAGACAAAAATATTTCTCAAAAAAAGCAAGTTGTAATTCGAACAGAAACTTATGTTGATTCTAGTGGTGAATCAAAAAAAAGGAATATAAAAGGAACGGTAAGAGCTACAGTTAACCATTATAAAAAGAGATCAAGTGCTTCCATTTCTTTGACTTATAAAATAATTAATATGAATGATAGTTCAGTTCTTTTCAATGGTGAAGTTAACGGTAGAAAAGAATACTTTCATGAATGGGCAACTACTAAAGGTGATAAACGTGCTGTAAGTAGAAAATATAAGTATCTTATTAATAGAGGTGATGAATTTTCTCCTTCAAAAGATGATCTAATGATGGTAATTGTAAAAAATCTATCGATAAAACTAGGGCAAAAAATATCTGGTCATTATACTAATTAAATAGCATAAATAATTTTAATTTAGTCCTTTTCTATCCAAAAGTGGTTGGATATTTGGTTCGGCTCCTCGAAATTCTTTAAAAATAGTTAAAGCTTCTTTGCTTCCACCTCTGGAAAGTAATGTTTTACGAAAGTGGTTTCCATTTTTTCGATTAAGTCCACCATTTTCTTTAAACCATTCCACAGTATCAGCATCCAATACCTCACTCCAAATATATGAATAGTAACCAGCTGAATATCCACCAATAATATGAGAAAAATATGTACTTCGATATCTAGGCGGAACAGCTTCAAAAAAAACCCCACCTATTTTAAGTGCATCCGCTTCAAATGAAATAATATCACTTGCTTCAGGAACTTCTTCAGGGGTTAACTGATGTAGTGATTGATCTAATATTGATGCAGCTAAATATTCTGTAGTTGAAAAACCTTGATTAAACTTTTGAGTTTCTAATACTTTATCAAGCAACTCTTTTGGCATTGCCTTACCTGTCTCGTGATGAACTGCATAGTTTTTAAGGACGGATGGCCAAACAGCCCACATTTCATTTACTTGCGAAGGATACTCTACAAAGTCTCTTGGAACGGATGTTCCAGAAAAATAAGGATAATTAACATTTGAAAACATACCATGAAGGGCATGCCCAAATTCATGGAACATTGTAATAACCTCATCAAAAGTTAATAAAGTAGGCTCGCCCTTAGGTGGTTTTACAACATTTTGATGGTTAGCTATTACTGGTAGATTACCTTTTAATCTTGATTGTGATACATATGCATTCATCCATGCACCACCACGCTTGGAGGCTCTAGCATATCCATCATAAATAAATAAAGCTAATGTAGTTCCATCTTCATTGAAGACTTCAAAGACACGGACATCTTTCTGATAAACAGGAAGATCTAAACGCTCTTTGAATGATATACCAAAAAGTTGATTTGCTGCATAGAATACACCATTTTGAAGAACATTATTCATTTCGAAATAAGGTTTTAATTGTGAAGCTTCAAAACTGTAGCGATCTGAACGTACTTTTTCCGTATAAAAATCCCAATCCCATGAGGCTAATTCGAATCCACCACCTTCAGCATTAATCATCTTTTGTAAATCTGCAGCTTCTTTTTTTGCATTAGATACTGCTTTAGGTGCTAGACTACTTAGACGCTCATTAACTGCTTCTGGAGTTTTGGCTGTTTGACTTTCCAAACGATAAGCTGCATGATTTTTATAGCCCATTAATTGAGCACGGTCCGCACGGAGTTTTATTACTTTTGATAAATTCTCACGGTTATCAAAATCTCCACCACTACTTCCTCTTGAAAGAGAGGTCTTATGAATTTTTTCTCTTAGAGCTCTATTAGTTAGAGAAGCCATCGAAGGTTGACCGCTTGTATTTTTTAGTGTGATAACATATTTATCATTAAGTCCCCTAGACTTTGCCTCGTTAGCTGCGGCTTGTATTGTTGCTTCAGAAAGCCCATTTAGTTCTTCTCGTGAGTTCACAATCACGGCTGATGCATTTACTTCTTTTAATATATTTTGACTGAAGTTTGTTTGTAGTACGGCAATTTTACCATTAATAGATTTTACTTGTTCTTTTTCTTCAGTTGATAACTTAGCACCTGAACGAACAAAATCAGTATAATACTTTTTAATAAGACGAATACTTTCTTCATCTATACCTAAATTTTCCCGGTTATCATTAAGTACACTTATGCGTTTAAATAAAGTTTTATTTAATAATATTTGGTCACTATGAGCAGATAATTTAGGCGCCATGACACTTCGAATCTTTTCCATTTCATCATTTGTATGGGCAGAAGTAAGGGAAAAGAAGACAGTGGCCACGCGATCTAATAATGCGCCAGATTTTTCCATAGAAATAATCGTATTATCAAATGTTGGAGAATCAATATTATTAGCGATGGATTCAATCTCATTCATATGTTCTTGCATACCTTTTTCAAATGCGGGTGTGTAGTGTTCATTTTTCACCTTATCAAAAAGTGGATACTTCATATAAAGGTCACTTTCAGCATAAAAAGGATTCTCGAGTTTAGCCGATGGTTTTGATGTTAATTCTTGGTTAGATGATGGCACAGTACAGCTCTGGATAAAAGTGATGAAGGATAATATTCCTAATAGTAGTTGTTTTTTCATTTTGATTCAATTTTCCTTTTCTTAAATAATAATTATTCAATATAGTTAGCCTCATTTAGAAGGCTTTGTATTTTGAGAAAATTCTCTTCGAAATTAACTAAATTAATTTTTCCACTATTAACAAGTTTCTCGTATGTACTAAGATCAGGGTAAAACGCATTAGAAAATGCTGCCCAAATACTTTTTACGTAAGAATCTTGATTTTTAATTGTATCAAATTTAATTAATTCCCATTGATCAATTATGAGACTGAAGTGTTTTTGCTGTATTTCATAGTAATTAAGCATATTATTTGTATAACTTATTAAAGAATCTGTTTGATTTTCTAAAATTGATAAGTCTCTTGCCGCTCTAAGATTAAAGTTTTCTCTTTATTATTATTTTTAATCCATAAAGAAGCGGAAATACCCATTAGAACTGCGAGGAATTCAATACCTCCTCGAGCTAATATAGTTTTCATAACTATTTACCTAAATTAATTATATCTAAAATACAACAAAATAATCAACCTTTTGATGGTGTTTTGATTTCAAGGCTACTAAACTTTAGAACAAAGTATATTCCCTGATATTTATAGGATTTATTATTTAGTGCAAGATTCTAAAATATTCTATAAGATACTTTTTAGCTTTTATTTGAAGTAAAGATTAATTAGAATAAAGCTAATGAGATACGAAGAATGTTTGAATCAAAACTAAATAAAAACCTTTTAAAGTACTTAGCTTTCTGTTTTGGCTTGTTACAATTTGCTGATATTTTAATTAATAGGTCTTTAATCCCTGATATTGTAATTAACATTCTTCTCCTGATTTCAGTCTCCGGTTTTTTGATTATTATTCTTAGAAATTATTTTATATCTACATCAAATGATTTAAAGCTAAAATCAAAAATAAATATCAAAACCTCGGCTTTGATATTTTTACTTTTTTTAGTATCAATATCAAATATAGTTTTTATTGGAAGTGCCAGTGATATTAAAAAATTAAATCAAAAAATAATTCCTCAAATTATAGAATTGGTTAATAAAGAAAATTATTTTAGAGCATTTACAATGCTAGAAGACACTACGTTATTAGCAGAAAACTTTCCTGATATTTTTAACTCATTTTCAACTTTTAGATCAATTGAGTCTAATCCGTTAGGAGCAAAAGTTTACTTATCTAATAACTCTGATTTGTCAGATAAAGAAATTTATTTAGGAGAAACTCCTTTATCTGATATTAGACTTCCAAATGGAGCAATTAGACTAAGATTCATAAAAGATGGTTTTGATGAAAGAACTATCCTAACAAAATTTCATTGGTCTGCACCATTTAGAGCACCAAATTTAAATAATGAGAATAGTGAGCCAATGGTCAAAATTGACTCATCTACTATAAGTCTTAATATTGCAGGTATAGTTGATACTAAAAGAAAAAGCATTCCAAGCTATAGAATAGATGTAAATGAAATAACCAATAAAGAGTATAGAGATTTTCTCTACAGCTCAAGTTATAAAGATTCAATCTTTTGGAAAAATCTTATTATTAAATATAAAATAAAATATTTTACTCATCTAGATATTGTTAAATTTATTGATAAAACTGGTAGGAAAGGTCCTTCAACCTGGTCGGTTGGAGAATATAGTATTGAAGAAAGTAATTTTCCTGTTTTAGGCATTAGTTGGTTTGAGGCACTTGCGTATTGTGAATATAAAAATAAATCTTTGCCAAATATTTATCAGTGGGATAATGCTGCTGGCATGGCTTCGTCTAATGCAATCATTCCTCAGAGTAACATCTTAAAAAAGAATCCAGTCGATATTAGTTCATCAACTGGAGTTGGCTATTATGGACTAAAACATATGGCAGGAAATGCCCGTGAATGGATTTTTAATACTAGTGGTTTAAACAATAAATTTATTTTAGGCGGTGGTTATAGTGATGAAATTTATTTATTTAACTGGGTTCAATCTTCGAACCCTTTTGATCGTTCTGAAATCAATGGATGTAGATGTGCTAAGCCTATTGATGAGAATATGCAAATTGGCTATGAGCCTATATTGCGACCATCTAAAGATCTTTCTTTGTCAATTCCTGCTGATGATAAAACTTTTCAGCTTTATAAATCTCAATATGAATACGATAAATTTGACCTTAATTCGAAAATACTAGAAACAAAGATCAACAATACGGGACAAAGAGTTCAAAGGATTGAATTTAATTCATTTAATAATCAAAAAATGCAGGCTCTTTTATATTTACCTATTGAAGAAGAAGGTCCCTTTAAGACTATTTTATTTTACCCTGGATCAGGAAGTATTAGTTCACGCTCAAGTAAAAGAGCGATGGATTATTTACATAAAAATAGAAGTTTTTTGGTTGGGAGTGGTTACGCATTAATTATGCCAATATTTACAAGTACATATGAAAGAGGCGATGGCTTAATGAATTCTATTCCAAATGAATCAATAAATTATCGGGATCATGTTATTACATGGGGAAGAGAGTTGCAGATAGCTGTTGATTACCTATTGACTAGAGAAGACATTGATGGCGAGAATATTGCCTTTATGGGATGGAGTTGGGGTGGTAGAATCGGTAGTATTATGGTAGCTATTGAAAAAAGATTTAAAACTGGATTGTTAATTGTAGGCGGAATGAGAGTTCAGAATAAAAAACCTGAAGCTGACCCATTGCATTTCTTACCAAGAATAAAAATACCTATTTTAATGTTAAATGGAAAATACGACCACTTTTTTCCTGTTGAGACCTCACAGATACCAATGTATAATTTACTTGGCACCAATAAAAAAGATAAAAAACACGTTATTTATAATACTGGTCATTCAATACCTTTTAACGATCTTGTAAAAGAAACTCTTAGTTGGCTTGATAATTATTTAAACTGATTTAATATATAAACATTTACTTATA
>Ga0308019_10000975_pt1 | contig 17795 bp, 18 predicted proteins | sample Neamet284_FD_203135 | JGI IMG/M metagenome (GOLD analysis project Ga0308019, IMG submission 203135) | Marine microbial communities from water near the shore, Antarctic Ocean - #284 | ecosystem: Environmental > Aquatic > Marine > Unclassified | place: Southern Ocean | collected 2014-10-01 | reverse complement strand
TATCTAGAACTAGCCGTGAGAACTCTTCATAAAGCCTTTAATTTAGAGAAATAAATGTACGATTTAATTTTAAAAAATGCCACTATTGTTAATGAAGAATCTATTCAGGTTGCTGATGTAGCTATCAAGGATCAAAGAATTGCTTTGATTAACCCCACCATTAATGCTGAATCAAAAAAAGAAATTGATCTTGAGGGTAGATATCTATTACCAGGATTAATAGATGACCAAGTTCATTTCCGCGAGCCTGGGCTGACACATAAAGGTGATATAGCTTCTGAATCTGCAGCTGGATTAGCAGGAGGTGTAACAAGTTACTTTGAAATGCCTAACGTAAACCCAGCAACTACAAGTCTAGAGAATTTAAATAAAAAATTTGAATTGGCAAGCAAACGCTCTCTTTCTAATTACTCATTTCATTTGGGAGCAAGCAATAATAATATTGAAGAGATTAAAAAAGTAGACATTAACTTAGCTGCTGGATTAAAAGTTTTTATGGGTGCCTCAACTGGAGATATGCTTGTAGATAACAGAGAAACTCTTGAGGATATCTTTAATTATTGTCCGCTTAATATAGTTACTCATTGTGAAAATACTCCAAGAATCAAAGCTAATGAAGATGCATTTATAGCAAGATATGGAGATGATCTATCAGCAATTCATCATCCTTTAATAAGAGATGTAGAGAGTTGTTATTTATCTAGCGCCTTAGCAGTCGAGCTTGCTAAAAAATATTCAGCTAATCTTCATGTATTCCACTTATCAACTCAAAAAGAAATGGAATTATTTACAGCTGGTGAAGTTGACCAAAAGAAAATCACTGCTGAAGTTTGTGTACATCATTTATATTTTAATGATACTAACTATGAAAAATTAGGAAATCTTATTAAGTGTAATCCTTCTATTAAAGAAGAGAGTGATAGACAGGCCTTAGTTAACGCTGTTAATGCAGATAAGATAGACATCATTGCAACTGATCATGCTCCGCATACCTGGGATGAGAAAAGTATGAAGTTTATAGATGCTCCAAGCGGATTGCCTTTAATTCAGCATTCTTTGCAAACCCTATTGGAGTTTTATCATGATGGTATTTTTACTCTTGAGCAGATAGTTAAAAAAACAAGTCACAACATAGCTACCAGATTCCAAGTAAAAGACAGAGGCTTTATCAGAGAAGGTTACTTTGCAGATATGGTGATTGTTGATATAGATAAACCCTACAATGTAAATAAAGACAATATTTTATATAAATGCGGCTGGTCCCCATTTGAGAATACTACTTTTAGATCATCTATCAATATGACCATATTAAATGGCTCAATTGTTTTTGAAAATAACTCTTTATCAAAAGATCTTTCATTTGGGCATCAGCTAGAATTCAATAGATAATTTAAAAAGTTTTTTTCTAGATTTAAAGAGTTATAATCACCGCTCATTTTCGGAGAGTTGGCTGAGTGGTCGAAAGCGCCTCCCTGCTAAGGAGGTATATGGGTAACTGTATCGAGGGTTCGAATCCCTCACTCTCCGCCAGTAATTTATGTTTATAAATTAACCATAATATTACTTCCAATATATTTTTTCTTTGTTATATTTATACTAGTACTTAAATAAATACAGAGAGAAATAAATAATGAATAATATTAAATATACATCGATTTTTTCAATTACTGCCATGCTAATAATTGCTGGCTGTTCTGATAATTCAATGGATCAAGAAACTGCAAATGCTGAATCTGCACCTGTTTCATACTATAACCAATTGTTACCTTGTACGAGTGGACCTGATGCATCTCCAGAAAATATGAGAAAGATGATTGCTGAATGGAATCAGCTTGAAGCTATGTCAGGTGACTTAGTATGGGCTGGAGGATATGCTCCTAAAGGTGATGATAATGCACAAGATAATGGCTGGTGGGAACTTCAATGGACTTCAAAAGAAGCAGCAGATGCTGGTTGGGAAGTTTGGATGGCTAGTGAAGAAGCTCAAGCATGGGACAAACAAAATGATGCAATTTTAGAATGCGATAATTCTCTAGTATCTTCATGGACATTTACCATGCCTGGAGCCGAATCTCCTGATTTCGATTTTAGTAATTTTGCAACTGAAACTCATCCATGTAATCTAAATGATGGAAAAACAAGTGCAGACTTAATGGCTGTTGCCAAAAAATATGATAATTGGGTTATTGAAAATGGAGCTGCTGAAGGATACTTTTATGGTATTTACGAGGCTTTAGATGATGATGCAATGTTTGATTTTTTATGGGCAAACTTCCATGAGACTTTTGAAGGCTTGGATGCAGGAAATTCAAACTTTGCTCAAAATGGTGCAGATATGCAAGCTAGCTTTAATGAAGTCGCCTCATGCAGAGCGCCTGCTGATTTATATGACAGCTATGAATTTAGAAACTTAATGTCCGACGCTTCTTAAGCGAAACACATTCTTAATCAACCTATCAATCAAATTGATGGGTTGATTCTTGTATTCTAGTCTAGGAATACATTTATATATCTCTATACTAACCTTAATATTTTTTATCTATAAAGGATTTCTACTTGGACAATCAAAATCAAGAATTAGACAGTTTTGATAATATAAAAGATCAAGTTATCGAACTGCTTGATGGTGATGATCAAGAGTTTATTTATTTAACTGGCGCCGCAGGGACAGGAAAAACAACATTACTTGAAGTTGTAAAGTCTGAATTAGATAAAAAAATGATAGTTGTTGCTCCGACAGGCATTGCAGCTCTTAATATAGGCGGAACAACTATTAATTCTGCTTTTAGAATTGGCTTTGATACCTTTCCTGAAATTACTAAATCCAAAGATCCTAGGTTTAATAAACTCTTAAAAAAACTTGAAGTGCTTATTATTGACGAAGTATCAATGGTTAGAGCGCCTATGCTTGATGCTATTTCACAAACTTTAAAAATACATAGAGGTAATGATGAACCGTTTGGCGGTGTAAGTGTTCTTGCTTGTGGAGACTTATTTCAATTACCTCCAGTAGTAAAAGAGTATGAAGAAAAAATTATTTTTGATAAATATGATTCAATCTATTTTTTTAGCGCTCATAGTTTTAAAGAATTTACTCAACCAAAATTTTTTGAACTAACCAAATCATTCAGGCAAGAAGATGATAGTGATTTTTATGACCTTCTTAATAATATTCGTTTAGGAGAAGACTTGGAAAATACTATTAATAGCTTTAATAGAACTTGCTTTAGTCCAGAGTCTGAAACTGAATCATCTATGATTATAACTTCAAGAAAAAATAGAGCTGAACACATCAATGAGGAGATGTTGAATAGAATAGAAGGCACTCAAGTGTCTACAAAATCAAAAGAATTTGGAGATTTAAATGAAAATGATCTTCCTGCTCCAAGAGAATTAAAAATAAAAGTTGATGCAAAGGTAATGTTTATTAAAAATGACAGTGCAGGCAGATGGGTAAATGGAACAGTTGGTATAGTTACTCAATGTTCAGAAAAAACTAAAAAATATATAAAAGTTAAAGTTGGTAAAGATATCCATAAAGTTGAAAGAGAGGAATGGAATAAGGTTAGATATATCTATGATGACGATGATGACGAAATGTTTGAAGAGGTAGTCTCGTCATTTAAGCAGTTTCCTTTAAAACTTGGATGGGCAGTCACCATTCATAAAGCTCAAGGATTAACTCTTGAGAGCTGTTCAGTTGATTTAGGCACTGGCGCATTTGCTACAGGACAAGCTTATGTAGCTTTAAGTAGATGTAAGACCATGAATACATTAAATCTTTATCGAGAATTGAGGATAAGTGATGCCATGGTAGATCCTGATATTCAGGACTTTCACATAGAAAATTTTAAATAACCCATTAATTTTATTTTGATCTTTGTTAAGATGAATAAAATAAAAACAATTAAGAAAAAATTATGAGACTTCCATTTAAAGCTAATGATGAAACAACTGAAGAATATATCTCTATTATAAAAGAGTTATGTATTATTCAGCATGAGGATACTTGGTACAAAGATAAATCACATGCAATGCTTTATCCAGATCTTGAGGATGCAAAAAAGAAAGTTGCTAAACCCCATTACTGGATTTTAAATTCTATAGACGAATATGATGCAGCTGAAGAGAAACAGCCTGGCTTATTAGCTATAGCTCAAATAGTTTTTAATACTAATAACTATTCTGAAAAACTAGTCTCTGAAAATGAAAACATTGAAGCTAAGACAGAACTGGTTCAATCCTTAGCTAATTTTGATATAGAAGTATCAGTAATTGCTGAGCATATGATAAGCATGGATGTTCCTAAATACGCTCGATTAATGACAGATGCAGCCACTGCTGAAACTCAGATTGGTGAATGGCTTAAGTAATAATGGCGAATAAATTTATTAATCCAGAAATCAAATCAATTGATATAACTGACGAACAACTACAAAGGATGAAAGATCTATCAGATAATCATAATCAATCTTTAGAATCCGTTATCTTCTTTGTTATTGAGCATGGCCTGGTAGCACTAGAGAAAAGTTAATTGGCATCAACTTTTCAAATCCTTGTATGGGCTGAAATAGATAAAATACCCATAGGTAAGACTCTTACTTACAAACAAATTGCTATAAAAATAGGCAAACCTAATGCAGCTAGAGCTGTAGCTAATGCTTGTGGTAAAAATCCAAACCCAATCGCTACACCTTGTCACAGAGTAATACATTCTGATGGCACCATTGGCGGATATAGTGGGATTGGAGGCGTTCAAGCTAAAAAGGATCTTCTTGCAAAAGAAGGAGTTTTTTTCTAGAATCTACTAGAACCAATTAACATACTACTTATGTACACAAAAATATTTCTTTTGGCACTTACTTTTACTTTTTTTCCATCTATCTCAGCAGACTCACATTCCGAGAAGGCTTTAGAGCAGAAATCAAAAGTTGAAGTCTTTGGTTATTGGAAAAAAGAAGACTGCCAAAAAATCAGTGAGTCTTCTGGTAAATTACTTTATTCTTCAGGTGTGCAGCTAGAAGAGAGCAGAAAACACAGAGATGCCGGTCATCCTTTAAAAGCTGAACAAACAGCCGCTGCTGCAAAATACTTAGCAGAAATGGCTTCACATTATGCAAATAACTTTGAGGCATACTGCAAAAGACCTGCTTAATGAAAAATAATTTTTTTCAAACTTCCCTGGTTTTAATTTTCCTCATTTCTTGTGGAGGCGGAGGAGGCGGAAGCACTACTGCGCCAGTGATTCAAAATTCTATGCCTACTATTTCTGGAAGCATATCTGAGATTAGAGTAGGTGAGTCTTTAAATTTCTTACCTACAGCAAATGATTCTGATGGTGATGTCCTAAATTTTACTATTACAGGTATGCCTGCATGGGCAACTTTTGATTCTTCTTCTGGCTTGTTAGCTGGAATTCCATTAAATGAAGATCTTGGCTCTACATCAGCTATAACAATTACAGTTTCAGATGGAGAGTTTAATGCCTCGATTGGACCTTTTAATCTTATGGTTACAGAACCTATTTTTTTTATAAGTATTGGAGTGGATACTATTGATGCATATAGGAATATGGATTTTGAACTTAGTGGCTGCTTTATTACCAATGGCGATACTGAGTGCTTAGATGGTGATGAGCTTTTAACAATAGATGAAAATGGTATTTTTTCTTTTGAAGCTGGGCTTGAAACAGGATCCTCATATGAACTTAAGGTAGATAGAGACCCAGGAAGACAAGAATGTACTTTAGAGGCCGAGGAGGGGGTTGTAGGATCAGAAGATAGAACTATAGAGGCTAACTGTCAGCCGGATGCATCAGCTGCATTATTTGCTTTGGATAAGATGCATAAAATACGACTAACTATGACTATCGATGAATGGAATAGATTTGTTTTAGATACAGAAAGAGCTAGATATACAAATGGCGATGCTAATGGAAATATTTCAACATGGAACACATGGAGCCATAGTGAAATATATAGACAAGTTGATTTTGAATATCTTGATGCTGAGGGTAATACGCTTGAAAGACATGACAAAGTTGGTTTTAAGATGAAGGGCAATACGAGTAGGCAATGGCCAGAATATTTTTACTACAACGATGACGGAAACTTAACTGCAAAACCCAAACGCTTTAGTTTTGGAATTAAATTTGATGAAGAGTTTGATGAGAATGAGGGAGTTTACTCTTGTATAGATGCAACAGGAGTTCCTGGAGCAGTTCCAGGCCATCCATGCTATGAAAGAATTGGTAAAGATCTTGAGGAAGTTCCAGAGAATGATGGAAGAGAATTTATGGATCTTGAAAAAATATCTTTTAGATTTAATAGAGATGACCCTTCTTATCAGCGAGAACTCTTGGCACATGATATTTTAAATTCTATTGGAGTCCCTGCATCTAGAGTAGCTCATGCAAATGTAGAACTATATATAACTGGCGAAGGAAATTTCTATGGGAACTCTTTACCGCAAACTTTTAATATGGGTATCTATCAAATGGTAGAGCAGGTAGATAAACCTTTTTTAAAGAGATTTTTTGGTAAAAATGGTTTTTTATTTAAAATAGGTGGAGGAGATTTAGCCGGATCTACTGAGGTTAACCCTAACTGTGCATTTTATGAAGATACAATTATCTATAGAGATAGTAACTTTTGTCAGATTGGAGTTGAAAAATCTGATCCGGATACTAGAGAAGAGTGGCTTGGAAGTGATAATTATCTTAATCCTGCTTTTGTAAATTCTGATATTAATGATGATGGCGAGGACTCTCAGTTTAGACCCTATAAACCAAACTATGATCTAAAATCAAAGAAAAAAAGTATCGTTGATGGAAGAATACTACTTCAAGACTTCATTAATTTTGTTCAAACTTATCCAAGTGCATCTATGCTTGCAGAGCAATTTGATGTTGAGGGATTTATAAAAGCTCAAGCTGCAGAAGTAGCTATTGGAGCGGTTGATCACTATGTAAGAGTAGCTAATAATTATTATCTTTATTTTAATCCGCTTACTGAAAAATGGATTTATATGGTCAATGACTTTGATTTTGTTTTTAGAAATAATCATCCTATTACATGGGGAAATGAAGGTTGGTCTGCAGCTTTTAGGGATATTGCAGGAACATATGCTTTTCCTGAAAATGGAAAAGTTGACTGGGCTAGCAGAGAGCTTGGCAATGTTAATCCTATTTTATGGAATATTGTTTTTGCTGAACAAGTGAATAAAGATTTACTTTATAAAGAGATAAAGTTAATTTTAAATAATCATATGGATTGGGAAAATCTTAGAAGCGTCTTATCTGCAAGGAATGCTTTAGTTGAAAGAGCCATTAATGAAACGGAAGCGGGATTGCCTGATGGGTGTGAGCTTGTTTATAATCCTGCGGCTATAGATGCAAGCGCTGGAACTTCCTTGTGTGACTATAATGATGTTTCGATCAAAAGGTTTATTGAATTAAGAAAGGCTGCTTTACAAGCAGAATTAACCAATAACGGTTTTTAGAACAGATTCTTTTAATCTACTAATCAAGATATAATCTACATATGAAAAACATTTACCTAGTTCTTATTGCCACATTATCATTTTCTGCAGCAGCTGCAGAAGAAGGAAGGTTTGGAAGAGATACAAATGATTACCAATACACATCTTTTGGATTTAGTCTTATTAGTGCAGAAGATGAGGGTATTGCTTTTAATGCTTCTTTGGCCCTGCCTGGCCCACTGTATGCAGTTGTAGAAAGAAGAGCTGATGGTGTAGATCTAAATTCTGAAACTTATGACAAAGTAGTTAATTCTGTAAGAGTTGGTGCTCACGTCGGTATAGGTGATATTTTAAATTCAGTTTCTGCAAAAGGTGTGTCTTTTAGTATCGAAAATTTTTTAGATATCTATGCAGAGGTTGGTGTTAAATCTACAAGTTTAGAGAATGACATTAATAAATTTTCTGAAGATGACTCTCAAGCAAATGTTATCGCAGGAATTAGATTCGGTAATAGTAATGCATGGGAAGGTAAAATTTTTGCTGACTTCTCAAAAGAAACTGAAATTGCATACTTTGAATGTGCAGAAGGTGATGTTTGCACTCAAGAGGTCTCATTTATCTTAAACGATGAGACGGATAGAAAATTTGGAGCAGAGGCAGTATTTAATATTAGCAAGCATTCGGCTGTAAACATTAAAGTTATCTCAAGCGATGTTCTTGATAGCTCTTTTGAAATTGGTTTTAGGTTAACTTTCTAGCTCAAAGCTCTATCTGATACAAAAGCATTATTAAGCCTTTCTTGTCCAAAAGTTGACCCAGGCCCATGGCCACAAACAAATTCAATATCATTACCAAGTGGCCATAACTTAGAAGTAATAGAATCAAGCAGGTCTTGATGATTGCCGCCAGGTAAATCTGTCCTTCCAATAGACCCTCTGAACAAAACATCTCCTACAACTGCAAATTTTGAATCTTTATGAACAAAGACTATATGACCAGGTGTATGTCCTGGGCAAAAATAAATATCTAATGTTAAGTTGCCAACACTTACTTGATCACCATCTTCAAACCAAATATCAGGAATAAATTTCTTAGCTGGTATTCCCATCATCTGCCCCTGCTCCTCAATAGTATCTATTAGAAATTGATCATCTTTATGCGGACCTTCTATTTTGAGATTAAGAATTCTTGAAAGCTCATGAGCACCTCCAGCATGATCGATATGAGCATGTGTTAAAAGAATTTTTTCAGGTATTAAGTTATTTTGCTTTGCAGCTTCAAGCAAGATTTCTAGATCTCCACCTGGATCAACAAATGCACACTTTCTTGTTTCAGTGCAGTAAATTATTGGAGCATTCTGCTGAAAGGGAGTTACGGGATTTATTAATGCTTTTATCTTTGACATTGTTACAATTAAAATACTTTATTAAAAATTAAGGAGCTTTATGCCAATTCATCATACTAAAGAAGGACGAATTGCCAAAATTAATATCGATTGCCCCCCAGTTAATGCAATTGATTCAACTCAATGGCTCAATCTTTGTAATATTATAAATGATTTATCTGAAGATAAATCAGTAAACGTTATAGTCATAACAGCTTCTGGTAAGGGTTTTTGTGGTGGTGCTGATAAAGTTGAAACTAGAGACAATATCGAATTAGTCCCCACTTTAATGGATCATCTTTGGAAAGCAGCAAGAAGTATTCATATGTGCAATATTCCAGTAATTACAGCCTGTCATGGTTATGCCTTAGGTGCTGGAGTTTTTATTCCTGCATCCGGTGATTTTATATTAGCATCGAAGGATGCTTATTTCGGTTTTCCTGGTATTAACTTTAGGGTCATCGTAGGTGCAGCCCATATGACAAGATTATTTCCTTTAAATGTTGTCAGACGGATGATTTTAACTGGTGAACCAATTTCTGCTGAAGAGGCAAATAAATATGGTGCAATTACCTCTTTGCATAGCTCTATGCAGGAACTTCATGAAGCTGCTTTTGCATTAGCAGAAACAATAGCGGGTAAAGAAAGACATTCCTTAGTTTTGGCTAAAAAATCTCTTAACGCAATTGAGCCTATTGATATAGAAGCTGGATTTAAGGTTGAGCAACAAATTAGTATGAGTATAGATACAGATTAATTATGAAAGTTTTAGTATCCAACAACACCAAGCAATTCTTTGGTGATCAAATAAAACAAGTTAATCCTTCTATAGAATTAATAGCAATTGATCCGAACGATCCTGAAAACCCTTCATGGAAGAGTATAGAAAAATGTGATGTATTTTTTCTTACTTATGAATTTATGTTTGCGGCTGATTTAAATCTAGCTATAGCAGAACCACTTATTGAGCTTTGCGAACAAATGAACTTTATTCAAACTGGTTATGCCGGCACCGACAGTCCACTCATTCAGAATATTCTTAAAACAAATGCAAGAGTAGCTAATGCTAGCGGTATTCACGCAATACCTATTGCTAATTATGTTTTTGCCCAAATGCTTAGATGGACTAAAAGAATTGATAAACATATTGAACTACAAAAAAACACTAATTGGGAAGCTTGGGGTGGAGATGGTGAACTTACCTACAAAAGTATATTAATTCTTGGTTATGGTGGTATTGGTCAAGAAGTCGGCAGATTAGCTAAAAGCTTTGGCATGAATGTAACTGCAACTAAGCGTTCTAGCTTTGAATGTGCTTTTGCAGACTCAGTTCAACACCCAAATAAAACATTAGAGCTTTTACCACATGCAGACTTTGTTGTTGCCTGCCTTCCATCTTCTAAAGAAAATGACAATATTATAAATAAAGAAACTTTATCCTTAATGAAAGATACAGCTATGTTTATTAATGTAGGTAGAGGAAATGCAGTAAATGAGGACGATCTAATAAAAGCACTAAATTCAGGCCAAATAGCCTGCGCCGCTCTTGATACAACCAAAATAGAGCCATTACCGAGTCTATCAGGTTTATGGGATGCTAATAATTGTTATATTTCACCTCACGATTCAGCTCATTCATTACATGCAATTATTAGGATGAATGAATTATTTTGTGAAAATCTATTAAATATTATTAATGAAAAACCTATTAAAAACCTTATTTAATTTAAATTATTAGTAAAGGTATGTAATTTAGACTTTTATTTAATTTCATATCAGATAAAATGGCATCAAACCGATTACACATTTAGGAAAAAATATGTCAGATATGATGAAGCCTACTAAAGAAGAAGCAATGGAAGCTGTTAAAACTTTAATTTCATGGGCAGGAGATGATCCAACTCGCGAAGGATTACTCGAAACTCCAGACAGAGTTGTAAGATCTTATACTGAGTTTTTTGAAGGCTACAATATTGATCCAGAAGCCGTATTAGCTAAAACTTTTGAAGAGGTTGAAGGTTATGATGAAATGGTTATCGTAAGAAATATTCGTGTTGAATCTCATTGTGAACATCACATGGTTCCAATTATAGGAATAGCTCATGTGGGTTATATACCAAATAAAAGAGTTGTTGGTATAAGTAAATTAGCCAGAGTGGTTGATATATTTGGAAAACGTCTTCAAACACAAGAAACAATGACTGCTCAAATCGCAGATACCATTGAAAGAGTCCTTCAGCCAAGAGGAGTTGCAGTGGTAATTGATGCTGCACACGAATGTATGTCAACAAGAGGCATTCATAAAACAGAAGCAAGCACAGTAACCAGTAGGATGTTAGGGCTCTTTAAGGCGGACCCTAAAACAAGAGCTGAGTTTATGAACTTAATAGCTTCTGGTAATGCTTCAAGTTAATGACCAGTAGGTCCGCTTCTTTATTTATTCAAACTAAAAAGCCTCTTATTCTTGCTTCTGGATCAGCCAGCAGACAAGTTATGCTTAAAGATGCAGGTATTAACTTTAAAGTAGTTACTTCTGATGTTGATGAAGCAATCTTAAAAGAAAAAATATGCGTATTGCCCTTTAATGAACAAGTTATTGCATTAGCTGAAGCAAAAGCATCTGTAGTCAGCTCTCAGTTTCCCGAAGCATTTGTTATTGGTGGAGATCAGATGTGTATTCATGAGGATACTATATTTGATAAGCCAGGAACCCAGGAAAATGCAATTAATAATTTAAAGAAACTTTCTGGCACTTCACATTTTCAATACAGTGGTATTTGTATATATCAAAATAATATACCTATATGGAAGTATTCAGAATATGCAATTATGACAATGCATGAACTTTCAGATCAAGAGATAATCAATTATGTTCAAGCAGAAGACCCTATTGGAGCTGCTGGCGCATACAAATTTGAATCTCTTGGTTGTAATTTATTTAAATCAGTAGAAGGCTCTTCATATACAGTTAGAGGGATGCCTCTTCTTCCATTACTCAATCAACTAAGAGAACTTGATATAATAAATCTAGAAGCTATAGAAACTTTAAAATGAAAACATATCAAGTAATAAAAACGTTTGGAACTGATAGAGGCTTTTCTTGTGCTTTTAGACAATGGAAAGCAGATTCTGCATGCAATCAAATTCATGGATATAGTTTAGGCTTTAAGTTCACCTTAGAAGCAGCAGACCTTGATGATAAGTCTTGGGTTTATGATTTTGGTGGCTTTATAAATATTAAGAACTGGATTGAAGATCACTTTGATCATACCTTTCTTATATCCAAAGATGATCCTGAGTTAGAGCTGTTAAAAGAACTTGGTCATAAAGGAGTTGCAAATATCATTGAGCTAGATGCAGTTGGGTGTGAAAAATTTGCTGAAATGACCTATAACTTTTCAAACCAATATATAAATGAGCAAACCAATGGAAGAGTTAAATTACTTTCTGTAGAAGTCTTTGAACATGGTGCAAATAGTGCAGTCTTTAAAAATACATAATACTCTTTCTGGTAAAAAAGAGGAGTTCAATCCTTTAAACCCTGAACACATAAAAATTTATGCTTGTGGGCCAACTGTTTATAATTTTGCTCATATAGGCAATGCCAGAATGGCAGTAGTCTTTGATAATCTTGTGAGGTTGCTTAGATATTTATATCCAAAGGTAACCTATGTATCAAATATTACTGATATAGACGATAAAATTATTGATGCTGCAAATAAACTGAATGTTCCTTTTAAAGATATTACTGAGAAGTATGCGGATATTTATAATACTGATATGGCAAAACTTGGAGTCTTAATTCCAGATATTCAGCCCAAAGCAACTGAATATATTCCAGAAATGATTGAATTAATCTCAGACTTAATGAATAAAGATCATGCATATGAGAGAGAAGGGCATGTTCTTTTTGATGTCCTCTCATATCCAAATTATGGACTCTTATCAAATAGAAACAGGGATGAGCAAATAGCCGGAAGTAGAGTTGAAATTGCTCCATTTAAAAAAGATCCTGCAGATTTTGTGCTTTGGAAGCCTAGCTCAAAAGATCAACCTGGTTGGGATTCACCTTGGGGTTTCGGAAGACCTGGTTGGCATACAGAATGCTCAGCAATGTCTGAAAAAACTTTAGGGTTACCTTTTGATATCCATGGTGGCGGAAGAGACCTTACTTTTCCTCATCATGAAAATGAAATTGCACAGAGCTGCTGCTCTAGTGCTGATATAGAGAATCCTAACTCTTATTCTAATTACTGGATGCATAACGGCTTTGTAACAGTTAATAGTGAAAAAATGTCTAAGTCTTTAAATAATATTTTATTAGTTGATGACCTTATTAAAGATTACTCAGGTGAAGTTCTTCGTTTAGCATTGCTATCATCTCATTACAGACAAGGTCTTGATTGGAATGATGGAATCTTACATCAAGCAAAAAAATTACTAGATAAGATGTATAGAATCCTCCGAGATTTAGAGAATATTGAACTAAGTGAAGCTGATTTAATCAATCCTCCTAATAATATTATTGAAGCCCTTTGTGATGATCTCAATACACCAAAAGTTTTGATGGAATTAAATACCTTGCTTGGTGATATTTCTAATAAAACAGATGATGAAAAGAAGAATATCAAGATCAGTCTTTTATCATCCGGAAATATTTTAGGGATACTTCAAGAAGATCCAAGTAGCTGGCTAAAAATAGGCATAACTAAAAATACTATCGAACTAGAAGCTATTGATAAATTAATTGAATCTAGAAATAAAGCCCGAGCTGATAAAGACTTCAAATCAGCTGATTCAATCAGAGACCAGCTAAGCTCTATGGGAATAGAAATAGAAGATACATCTTCTGGAACTATTTGGAAGAGTATTTAGCAGACAAAAAAAATGCTGGTATTAACCAGCATTTTTAATCTATCTGCGCTTTTAATAGTTATATCTGTAACTAAAAGTAACACTTCTTGGTGGTATCCACTGCATATAATCTCTAGGTCTCCAGCTAGGTGAGCTTACAGAATACTTAAAGGCTTCCGTTCTCTCATCAGTAGCATTATCAACAGACAATTGAATACTATTATTCTCATCTATCTCCATACCCCAGTTAATATTAAGTTTAGTGTAATCAGGAGAAAACATACTTTCGCTTTGTTCAAAAGTAGCAAAACTATCACCGTAGTAAAGATAATCAGCTCTTATAAATGAAGCTAACCCCATTAATGGTGATGAGTATTCATAAGTAAGACCTATGTTGTATTGCTTCTCTACCGTATTAGGTAATCTGTCTCCCTTACTAGCACCCAAACTAACAATGTCAGTATTTGTTTCAGCTGTCATTGAGCTTCCAGTAAAGTCTAGATATAAATTATCAGCTAAGGCATAAGATACATCTAACTCTATACCTTGCGAGGTTGCTTCAGCTCCGTTGAAGTAGTAACTCCATCCACATGCTGGAGATACAATAATCTGAATATCAGTCCAATCAATATGGAAATATGTAGCATTTATAGAGAAACCATTACCTCTAGCTTTAACACCAAATTCAGTATTTTCAGCTTTGTCAGAAGTATATCTTCTCTTAAATGAACTAGCTGCCTCTGGGTCTTCTGCACAAAAATAAGGTAAAGCAGCATTATTGCCACCGGTTCTATAGCCAGCTGAGCTTACTGCAAAAAAAGTAAGATCATCATTTGGCATATAACTAGCTGTAAATTTAGGTCTTGAATCTGATTCAGATCCTGACTCTTGACCACATGAGATGCCATCAGGCCCTGTTTGATCTACATCATCACAAGCGTACTCACCTTCATAAAAAACACCATAGTTTTCTCCTTTAAATCCATCAGATAATTCGTAATCTCTTATTCCTGCAGTGAATTCAAATTTATCCATGTTGTAAGTAAGCTGACCAAAAAATGCTTCCTCATCGGCATAATCACCATAACTATAAAAACCATAATATAACCTTGAATTATCCCATCCAGGATATCCAGGATTATAATTCTGCCAAGGAAGGTATTCTGTTGGTGCTGAGCCTGTGTAACCCATAATTACATTTGCTATGTAATCATATGCTGCATCGCTTATACCAAATTGATCCTGTCTATTACCTGGTAGGCCTCTTTTTTCATCTTTGTAATAACCCACAACCCATTCAATAGTTCCAGGATTCGAAGAAATCCTTAATTCAGTGGTATCTCTCTCATTAGTTGCAACGTTATATAGTGGAGCGCTGTAGAGGTCATCCATATCAATTCTTCCCCATTCAGTTTTTTCAAATACATTCGTTTCAGAACTTGATTTAACTAATGTGGCTGTAAACATATCAAAGTCATAAGTTATTGTTGTTGCAAGCATACTCATATCAGTCATTCCGATCTCATCCGCTGCATCTGCAAACCATAAAAGAGGGTTATAGCCAGATGTATCAACTCCAATCTCTGCTGCTATCGAAGCTACTCTTGAGCAATTAGGTAAGCCATCCCAGTTATACCAATAAGAAAGATCTGAAGTGCAATTTGGGTCATAAACATCTGCTGAGCCGGGCTTGGAAGAGTTTCCTGTTTCCTGAACACCATTATCTTTTCTTGATTTTTCACTGTACCTAACCATGACACTAAGAGGGCCATCCATATAACCCAAAGTCGCAGTTTTTTGCTCATCTTTTTCATCACCAACTGACTTATTACCAGTCATGACATTTTGATATATACCAGGATCAAAAGATGAAGTAGAAATAACTCTCATAGCTAAATTATCTGCTAATGGAATATTAACCATTGCATTAAGATTTTTTACAGCCTTGGAGGCAAACTTTTTACTACCAGCTATAAACTCAACCGAAGCATCAAAACCAGAAGGATCTGGTTTTTTAGTTATGTATCTTAAAGTTCCACCAATAGCATTAGAACCATAAAGAGTTCCTTGAGGTCCTCTGAGTAATTCAATTCTCTCAACATCAAAAATATTTACCATGGCCATGTTAACTTCATCAGTGTAAACATTGGTTGTTCCGGAACTTCTTTGAGCAGCAGAAGTATTTAAACCTCTAATAATAAAAAATGAATCTCCTCCAGGTGTTGAGACACCAGCAAGGGTCCTCAAGTAATCCTCAGGATTTGAAATACCGCGATCTTCAATATCTCCAGCTGTGATCACTGAAATATTCATAGGTATTTCTTGAACTGTTTGTTCGCTCTTATTGGCTGTCACTATTATTTCTTCAACCTCTTGAGCAAAACTTGCTCCAGAAATAGTTACAAATAGCAGTGCTAGGCTAGTGTTTAATTTATTCATTCGTTTCTCCAAAAAATGATGTATATACAAAATATTAATAACTATTAAATATTTTGCAAGCTTTATTACCCTTACATATATAAAGAAGCAATTTTCATGCCAATACATAAAGGCATTAGATATAAAAAAGGCACCTTAAAGGTGCCTTTTAAGTATATATTTCTTATGAAAATTGAATAATTTGGACTGCCATACCTATAAGCGCTCCTAATGCTCCAAACCAAGAAAGCGTTCTCATGTAGGTTGCTCCTGCCATATATGAAATACCATGAACTCCTCTAAAGATTAACCACCAACATGCCATATCTGTAACATCAATTCCTTTAATCATTGATAAAAGAGCTAAAGCTAAAAATATAGGCAAAGTCTCTTGAAGATTCGCATAAGCTTTTCTCGATCTAATAAGCATTGGTGAGTCATCTAAAACCTCTTCCCTATTTGAGAGCATCCATTCAAGATTACTTGAATTTAATACCAATGGGATAATCCAAATTTGAAGTAGTGCTAGAACCAAGGCTAAGATAATATAAACTTCCATAATGTCTCCTAAATAAAATAATTAACTAAGACTAGCAGTGCGTATTCATGAATTCAAGTAAAATAAACTACAAATAAAATGAAACAATATTCAAATACAAGATTTCTTTTTACCTGCTTCTTCATCATATTGACGTGTAGCTTAATTGCTTCATTAATTCAATCAGACTTTGGTCGTGTAGAAGTTAATTCAGTAAAATTATCTACCCAAAAAGGGCAACATTTAGTTTTTGATTTATACAAACCCAATCTTGCAACTAAAGAAAATAAACTGCCTTTTATAGTGGTGGTACCTGGATTCCAAAGATCAAAAGAAGCTTTATCAAATATTGCAATAGAATTATCTCGAAGAGGTATGGTTATAGCTCTTATTGATCCCTATGCGCAAGGTCTTTCCAGCTCCTCAAGAAGTAAACGATCAGCAACGACCGAAGGTTATGGAATGTTTTACTTAGTTGAACAAGCACATTCTGGAAATTTTTTAAATTATATAGATACTAGTAAAATTGCATCTACAGGTCACTCTATGGGTGGAAATGCTGCTATCAGAGGAGCAAATTATTTTGGCAAAGAGGCTATTAAAAATAATGAGCCAAGTAAACTTCATTCTGTTTTTGTATCTGGGTATGTTTTAACTCTGCAAGATAAGGTCCTTAAGGATATTCGTTCTAATGTAGGCGTTAGTTACGCTTTGTATGATGAAGGAGCTTTTAGAAATGAATTATCAGGTTGGGATGCATCAAATATGAAAATTGCACCTGAGTCATTGAGAGTTATTAATTGGGGAATCAATAAAGGAAAGCAAGATCTTAAAGAGGTTGAGTTAGGAAGGTATTATGGTTCTTTAGCTGACAGCAATTTGAGAGTTATACATAATGAGGAATTGATACATCCTTTTCAACCCTACAACAATATAGCTACCGCTAATCAAATAGAGTACTTTGAAGAAGTTTTTAATCTTAATTCGTCCATACCTTCATCAAATCAGATTTGGCAATGGAAAGAACTAATGACTTTAATATCGATGATTACAGCAATGGTTATGTTGATTCCGCTATCACGATTTTTATTATCATTAAAAATATTTAAGTCACTAGTAAAA
>Ga0308019_10000974_pt1 | contig 17795 bp, 4 predicted proteins | sample Neamet284_FD_203135 | JGI IMG/M metagenome (GOLD analysis project Ga0308019, IMG submission 203135) | Marine microbial communities from water near the shore, Antarctic Ocean - #284 | ecosystem: Environmental > Aquatic > Marine > Unclassified | place: Southern Ocean | collected 2014-10-01 | reverse complement strand
TCAGATATGCAATGTGAGAGGCGAGACTATGAGAATCGTAACACTGGCTGATTTGAAGGAAGACAAACGGGCCGATATGCATGGTGCTCGATGGCTACTCCTTACCGCAAGTGAACTTGAGCGTTCGACATCATTGTTGATGTTTACAGAATTGGATGACATTCTTGTTGCAGTTGACCATCGGGGCGCAGTACCCTCAGATGGACTATGGCAACGAGCAGTTCACCTCATCGTCATCGATGGAACTCAAACTGAGGCTGAAACGTTTCGTCGTCGTTCCGGAATCACCAAAGTCATAGCCGAAACAAATGAAGACATACGTTCATTTCTTTGGTAGTGGGTCTGGAGGGATTTGAACCCTCGATCAACGCCGTGTAAGGGCGGTGTCATAACCACTAGACCACAGACCCAACCAACCCTGTGAGAAGGTGTTATTGAAGGCATTGATGCTTGGGTTAACATCAAAACTGAAGAACAATGCCATTGGACCAATGGATGAAGATGTGCAAGCCGCTGCGGCTCGACTCGTACGCCGCATCAAAGAAGGTGGCCACACCATCACTGTTGCTGAATCGTGCACTGGAGGACTACTTGCGAGTGCTTTCACCGACATTGCCGGTGCATCTGCTTGGTTTAATCAGGGATGGATTACCTATTCGAATGATGCTAAAATTAAGGAATTGGATGTTCGATCAGAATCGATTGAAAAGAAAGGGGCTGTTTCAGCAGAAGTAGCGATTCAAATGGCACAAGGTGCCTTAAAGAATGCAAACGCAGATATTGCGATTTCAATCACCGGAATTGCAGGACCAAAAAATGATGGAACCAACAAGAAAGTCGGTCTTGTATACGTTGGAATCGCATCGAACAATTGGGCAAATGCAGAATCAACCCAAATTGGTGGTAACCGTGCCGAAAACAAAATCGGATTCGTTCATTTTGCATTATTATCCACCATCAAACGATGGGATGAAGCCATGGTTCAGGCTGAAGAGCATCGGAAAGAAATGGTACGTCAAAAAGCTGAACTGGAATCCGAGAAGATTCAATTTGAATTGGAACGTGCTGAAAGAGAAGCTGCTGCAAGCCAGTCAGCACCTTGGCAAGACGATGCTTGGGATGGCGAAGGGGCTCCTCCTACTCGAGATACCTCACTTGATGACGAAGTACAGTGGGATTGAACAGCCGAAAAAAGTGAACCGTTCAAACCGGTGTGCTTTTGGAGCGTAGGCCTCACCTCCAATGCATGGGTGCGTCAGAGGAGGAGATGACTGCACTCTTACGGCAACGCGGATTTCTCCCTACTTCGGCAATCCGTGCTCAACTGTTGGAACTGGATAACCTCGAAGGGGTCCTGAATTGTGCTTCTGAAGTTGGCTTTCACAAGGGATTTCTTACTACTGACATTCTTGATTCAATGCTGGTAATTTGGAATCAGCGTAATGCAATGAGTTCCAAACAACCAGTGGTGGCTCCCGTCAAACAAGCAGCACCTGTGTTAGGAAGAACAATTGCGCCAATAGCGACACCAGAACCACTCGACTTGAAATTCCGAAATAATTTACCAGATTGGAATACAGCAGATTTTAGTGAAAATGCATCGGATGCACCAAGCGATATTTTGGTTCACTATGACATCACTGGAAACAGTATAACCGAAGGGAAAATGTCTGACATCACAGCATGCTTCAACGACCGTTTGCAAAGTATTCGGAAAATGATTATCCAAAATTCGCGTCTACCTCGAACTCCAACTGAAATATCAAGGCTTCATGCTGAAAGTAGTCGTTACCAAGGTTATGAAAATAAAGCGGTTGCAATTGGATTAGTCAATGAACCTCGCTATACCAAAAATGGCCACCTCATGTGGCGATTAGAAGATGAAACTGGTGAACTAACCTGTTTACTTACCAAACGCAAAGGTGACGACCGAGACAGAGCCCAAGAACAAATATTGGAAGCTGGCCTTATGCCTGATGATGTACTAGGTGTATCTGGGACATTCAGTCAAACTGGAGATTTGTTCTATGTTGATGACCTTCATTTCCCAATGGAGGCAGGTCATAAAAAAGCATCAGCAGAACACGGCATCAGCGTTGCATTCCTGTCAGATATTCACGTCGGTTCGAAGACATTTTTAGAAGCACAATGGCACAAAATGGTTCGATGGTTCCACTCAGACCCACTTGCAAAGACAATCAAATATCTCATACTATCAGGTGACTGCGTTGACGGTGTTGGAATTTATCCTGGACAAGACAGTGAACTTTCAATTCCAGATCTCTTTGGCCAATATGCAGAATTTGCCCGACTCTTAGAATTACTACCCGACTGGGTTGAATGTGTCATGTTGCCTGGTAATCACGACGCTGTTCGCCCAGCAGAACCACAACCGACATTCGACAAAGACATTCAACAAGACTACAATACAACAACCTTTGTTGGAAACCCGTGTGATTTCTCGTTACATGGTGTACGCCTCCTCGCCTACCATGGTAAATCAATCGACGACTTCGTAGCAGGTCTTCGAAACGTAACATACGCCGACCCAGTCGAAGCAATGCGACAAATGCTCAGACGTCGGCACTTAGCCCCTCAATGGGGTGGGAAAACTCCACTTTCACCAGAGCCTGAAGATGGACTGGTAATACGGGAAGTACCTGATATTTTTGTTACAGGTCACGTACACGGACATGCGTGTGTCGATTTCAAAGGAACGACATTGATTTGTTCAAGCACTTGGCAAGATCAAACATCGTACCAGCGGATGCTCGGGTTCCAACCAAAACCATGTATGCTCACCATTGTAAATCTCAAGAGTCATGCCACAACCGCAATTCCGTTTGCCTGATCATTCAATGTTCAAGTAGGGAAGAATTGCACGTAAATCTTTACCGTGTACCACATCAATGTCAGCAGATTCAAATGCATGAATTGAAGATTCACGGGTAGGGTTGAAACCAATAAACCGGCTTCCATCAATATGCATGGATAAATCCATTTCTGAATCCCCCACAGATACACAGTTCTTTGCATCAAGACCGTTCATGTCCAACAAGCGAAGTATGACCTCGCCCTTACCAATTGCATGGAGACGACAGACTCCTTCATCTGAAAGTGTGTCATCATCATTAAACACGAAACCATTTGCAATCCAATCATCGACTTTGAGCATGGAAGCGATTGAAGCAACGAATAAGTCTACACCTGCACTTACAATCGCAACAAAGACACCGTTTGCCTGAAGTTTTTCAACAACTTCCCTTGTACCTTCCATCAACTTCACACCAGAATAAGCGCGAAACAATTCATCACGGGTAATCGGATCTTGAATATCTTTCCACATTCGAATATCTGAACGCATGAATTCATCGTCAGTGATCTCACCACGAATAAAACGTTGAAGATTGAGTGCATTATCAGTACCGAAGTGGTCGTGAAGAGTTCTCCAAGAACTCACTGCATTAACCAATACGCCATCGCAATCAAATACGACACAGGTTGTTTTTGGAATTTGAGAGGTATTTGTTTCCATGTCGCTCATACCTATGAACAGCACCCTCCTTGAAAGGCTTCGCTCATTGAAAGTAGAAGAATAGAAAGAAAAAAGGACGAAGGCAGGAGGCCCCATTTACGGAAACCCCCTGCGATCGTGTGGTCCTCTACCTCGAAGGAGGTAGTCATCCCATCGCTGAGATGCGGGAGACAAAGGGGAGGGGCGTTTGCCCCTCCCCGATGTATCCGGTTTTATCAGATACGTTTAGCTCAAGCACTAAGGTCGTATGACAAACCACTCCAAGAGCGCAGAAGCGCACCTTGACCTACATTAGGAGCGTAGGATAGAGTAATTGTCACATCTTCAAGAGGTGTTCCATCTGTGTCGTGTGTTCGCACGAAGATGGTATCACCGGTATTGAAGGTTGAAACCTTATTGTCGCCATCGGAGTTGACTTGGTCAACAAATGTAACCATTGAGTCACTGTTTGCTGGGTTGAAGCCATACACGCCGTTGGTGTCTGCCATATTCCAGGTCTTCGTCTGAGCATCACCGTTGCCGTCCACGTAGAATACACGGACTTCAACTGCTTGTGTTGCTAAGTCAGTCTCAGCGGACTGGACGTTGATTCGCCAGTGTCCGTTGTTAACATCGAAGCTGTCAATATCTTCAATATCAAAAGTGACCCGAGGAACACCCTTGACATCAGTATCTGCCAGGCTACTTGCCCAAACATAGATTACACCAGAAAGAACCACGGTGATTGCAACCATCAAGATAGTTGCAATAACTGGGCTCACTGCCATATCATTGTCTTCGAGACTCACTGTAACTTCTTCTTCATCGTCTGCACGACGGCTGGAGAAGGCTAGAGCGCTCACAAAGAGACCAGTTAGACTGACCACTACAATACTTGGAGCAAACGAAGGCACTGAACTTGCACCGATGGTACGAACTACGTTAGGTAGAGCTTGTCCGGTTGCACCGAATGAGCCTGAGCCTGCAGCGTATTCGTTACACTTGCCCCAGTTGGAGTTTGCTTCAGCAGTATCAAGATCGAGTGTTGTAAGACGGTTGTTACACCAGAACTTGTCTTCAAGCATAGGTCGGCGTTCAGAGGTCTGAGATGCATTCTGTCCATATTGACCTGGGTTCGACCAGTCAGATCCTTGAGAACCACCGTTGTTAGAGCGGTGAGACTGTGGGTCATCGACTTGGAAACGCTCACTAGCAGGTGCTGTGAGGTCACATGGGTCGTTCAAACAGGTCAGAACATCCATCGACACTTCGATCTTGGTTGTATCCTTAGTGATGTACACATTTTCATTCACATCGATACTGGTTCCGTATGCTGGAACGTTGTAGTAGCGAGTAAACTCTTCTTCACCGTGTCCGTCCGTGTGGAAAGTCACTGCAAGCATGTGGTCGTAGTTGTAAGGACCTTCATCGCCACCAGCGTCAATGTTCGCTGTTACAGGAACAAAGGTGCCAGTCATGACGTTGGTAATCTCATTGAAGTCAATGCCAGAAACAGTGTCGAGAGAGTAGTCAGCGACATTTTCTGAGACACGTTCAACAGTGACGTACATTACTACATCATCTTGGCCTTGCTGGTAATCAGCGATTGGCATAAGCGTTGTATCATAGTTAGGTGTATGAGATGGTGCAGTTGCAGTATCCTTGAGAACCAAGTTGATGGCACAGAAAGTCTGGCCACTTGGTCGCAATTGGTGAACACCGTTGTCGTTCATGTAATCAACTTCCCAATCGTAACCGTTTGTGGTTGCGTCTGGAATCAATGAGAACACGAGGTCTGTGCCAATGATTGCTGTTGTAAAGTAGTTGGTGTACGTACACTGACTGGTTGGTTCAACAGTCCAAGTAAGGTCTGCTGGTACATCATGGTCAATATCATTCATCAAAGGTAGAAGATCCCAAGTGAGGTTATCAGCTGTGGTATCATCTTCAGTCATGGTAATGTATTCTCCTTCACCAGTAGCACGGTCTCCAGCACCATTGGCGAACAAGTTCTGACTATCGACGTCTTGCAAAGTAATCACTGGAGCATCATTCACCGGTGCGACTGAGAAGTCGACATCGAATGGTATTGCAGCAGTGTTCTCGTTACCGTTGTCAGTCAATTGCATAGTGACAGTACAGGTACCGCCCTTTTCATTTGAGCTGTTCTCGGTAATTACAAGAGAGTTCATTGCATCAACTTCCACAGCAAATGCGACACATGTTGAATCAACAGATGCGCTCCAATCGTAGACTTGACGGTCAGGTGATTGCTCGTTTGCCATGTCTCGAACATAGGACTTGGAAGCGTTTGAAACATTACCAAGAGACTTGGTATGTGTTCCGAACCCTTCAGCCAAGATGTTGTTGAAGATATCGTCGACGGAGAAGATTGGCATACAATCATTCTCTTCGACGTTACAGATAGTAGGTGCATCGTTCACGTTCGTTACTTCGAAAGAGATGTTCTTCGAGTCGGTCAAACCGTGGCTGTCAGTGACTTCAAACTCATATTCGAGGGTACCGAATTGGTCCGTCAAAGGAGTGATGGTCACTGTGTGGCCGTTTTGGTTCCAGTCAACAAGAACATTGTCGAATGCAACGAGGTTACCATCTGCAGAAGTCCATGAGAGATCTGCTTCAAGGTCTTGTACATCGTCAACAAGGTTCGTGAGACTGAAAGTGTAAGCAGACGAGTCTTCTGTAACAGTGATGTCAGCGAGTGTTGCCTGGATTTCAGGGCAAGCACGAGCCATGTCAAGGCTGATTGCAATGTTGGTAGCAAGTGACAAGTCAGTAGCGACGGCCCAATCATAGGCACAGTCTGCTGATGTCTTGACCATAACATCGTAGTTCTTTGCAACACTTGGAGTGTTTGAGCCCTTGTAAGAGCGGTAGACAAGAACTTCGTCATCAATTGAACCATCAGCAAGATCGTCGTGCGTAAGCTCGACAGTCATGTATTCAGTGAACGATTGTAGAGTGTTCGATGCATTCATTGCTTGCGTTGGGTGGACAGTGCTGACATCAGCAGTTGTCTCTCCCTGAACGATTGCAACAATGTCAATCTGACTTGGAGTTCCACCAATTCGTGAGAATGGGATGGAAATTTCAGTCAAGGTGCTCGAGGAAGACACATCAACACTAGCAGAGCTGAGTGATGTTGGACTCCATCCGAGGAAACCGTAACTGTACAAGGCATATCCAGTTGATGCATCGCTGTCAGCCCAAAGCACGTAGTTTGCTTGGAATGGCAATGTGTGTGCGCCACCGAGGTTGTATCCGGTGCTGCTTCCACTGCCATCGACGCTGAGGTAGATGAGTGCATCACTTGTTGAGAGATCTTCACCGGTCAAACCGATGTAGAGGTCGTCACCTTCGATGTATGTTACCATCATGTCGTTGGTTCCGTCTCCACTCATAACACCAGGCATTGCATAGCCGGATGGGTTGAGGGCGTTACCACCGTTCCAGTCAGAGTCATCACCATCAACAGCCATGACTTCCGGTTGGAAACCAGTTGAGACATATGAAGCACGAGTTCCGTCTGTCGATTGAATCAACATTGAGACTTCGTTATCGGTAGCAGGGTTAATCGCTGCAGTCAAGTGAGTCGAGTCCATGGTGAACAAGTTTGCTTCATCGATGGTTGCAGAGGTTGCAACGACCAACTTAGCAGCGTCGATTGTGTTACCAATCGAAGTCACGTATGCGTTACTGCCAGCATCAATCTGAGTTGTTGAAGTGGACCAAGTCATGTTTTCGACTGACCCTTGAGATTCAACAACTTGGAGAGTTGTAGTAGCAGTCGATGTGCCACCATCCCAACGGAATGGTGAGTTTTCGACGTACATACCAACGAAACCTGAAGCGTTCATTGGGTAAACCCAAACATCATCACTGTCAACGACGTGAAGACCAGTTCCTAGGTTTCCACCATTGACTGCAGCATTGATAGCAATAACTGAGGCATCATCAACATAGACACCGTAATCATCACCTGAAAGTACTGCATCACCGGTCAAAACTAGATCTCCACTGGTCTTTTCAACACCAGTAGCGAATCCATCAATGATAGTTCCGGAGAGAGTCAGTGAATCGGAATTCACGTCATCTGCATCAATACCAACAGTCATTGAGTCGCCTTGTCCGGTAAGAACAGAGGCCAAATCAATAACATCACAGTCACTAATCACCATAGCATTGTCAGACAATGTTATTGCGTTTCGAGCAGAGTTGATTGTAACACTTGAACAGTCTTCTAACACGAGACCGACGGCACCAGGAGCAGTTCGTCCAACGGAGGACGTAATGCTGTTGTCTGCAATCGTTGGTCCAGAGTATCCACCTGCAGCGCCACCTTCTACCATGTAGACAGTGGTTCCACCGTCACCATAACTGTCTCGGAGAGTCAGTGAATAGTTTCCAGCAGCGGTATAGCTAACCAGAGGCGTGTAGGCTGTGTTACTACCAAAAGTATAGGTAGACCAACTGTCAGTTGTTCCATCAGGCTTGACGATGTCGATACTTGCTTCATAGCCCCAAGAATCAGTTTCAATGTTAACAGACATTGTCTTACCAGCTGCGAGTACAGCAGTACAGGTCGAAAGTGATCCATACGAGTTACCTGCAATCGAACAAAGTGAGGTTGTAGGAGCAGGTATTGATTGTGCACCAGCGATAATCAATCCACCATCTGTGTCGACGAGTGTATTATTATCGATGTCACCATATCCAAGTGATGTTGTAATTCCAGCATAAGCAGAGTCGCCAGCGCCGTTGATGGTGTTGTCAGTGATGTGGTAATCCACACCAGAGAGCATCATGATTCCATCTGTTGCAGCGTTAATGGTGTTACCAGAAATGGTAGTACCTGTGTGCGCACCATTGTAAACAGCGATTGCAGCTGCTGCAGCGTCACCATTGTTGATCACGTTGTCAGAAATTACTGCATTATCGGAGAATCCATTGGTATAGAGCCAGATATCTGCAATTTCGCCACCATCGTTGAAGACGTTGTTCGAAATTGTTGCGTTGTCTGCACCATAATCTGCCGCAGTGTGGTAGCGGTAGTATGGTGAACGATCAAGCATTACACCAACACCACAATCGTTGAAGGTATTACCAGAAACAATTGCACCGTCACCACCACGAAGCATCATACAAATATCAGACACGAGGATAGCATTGTTAAGTTGCTCATATCCTTGGAAGTGAGAGATTGTAGAGTTCGTAATTGATACTTCTTCAATTTCCCAAATGTAGTTAGTGTAGTATTTGTATCCATGAGACATCTCAATCTTTGCAATGTTCGAGAAAACAGTATTGTTTGCTTCGAAGTTAACAATTGGAGAACCGTAGTAACCAATCTCAATACCATACATTGAACCATCAGAAGGATCTGATGCAACACCGTAAACAGCAGCGTCGTTCATAGTGACACCGGATCCGTATGGGTAACTACTGTACCAGCGTTGAGTATTGTAGAAATCATATGCTCCAGTCGACAAGAGAGTCGAGCCATTGAAGTTATAATCCACGTTACTCTTCAGATACAAGTAAGGTACGTCAAGCATGATGACCTTGTTGGATTGACTTGCTGTCAACCCACCGCTGTAACCATACTCTGTAACTGTACCACCGTCACCGTCGCTGAGGCTTCGAGTTCCAGCAGAGGAGAACGAAGCAGCACAAGGTGCAACCGTTGTGTATGCAGTACTCGTAGAGTACCAGCAAACACGTTCAGTGATTTTCGTAGTCATTGGAACTGTAACTGCGTTACCGGATGTGTCAGTGATTGAAACTGATTGCTTTGCATAGCGGAAATCAGCAACGTTGTCCGAGGATGAGTTGTAGTAATATTCAACCTTGGCAACACTCATTACTTGATAACCAGCCAATGAAGGCGTTGTTAATCCAGTAGAATCGACTGTAGCAGTAACGTACTTGAGGTCTTGAGCAATACCGACTGAGTCAGTAACACCGTTTCCGGAGGAAGCTCCATTGGCATCGAGTAAAGTGACTGATGCGCCAGGAATACCTGCAGCATCAGCAGTCAATGTAACATCGAGTTGACGCATACGAGTAAACATTCCAGCACCAGTGACTTCAACGGTAGTTGAATCAACTGTTCCTTCAACAAATTCGACATTGGCTGAACTCTTGATGACGACATCCTTTGTGTTGGCCATTGTGACATCAGTCATACTGATATCGCCGGATCCTGATGTTTCGATACCAACGGCATTCGAGGCAATCGAAATACTACTGAAATCAACATCATTATCGGTATTAGGGCCATACTTGAATGCGGCACCTGCGCTGTTAACCACAGAACCTGAGAGAGTTCCTGTGATATCCTTTGCATAGTAGACACCTGCAGTGGCTTGACCATCAAGTGAAATATTCTCAAGATCCATTGAACCGGATGCAGAGTTACCAATGAGGACACCGTAGTTTCCACCAGTCACATCAAATCCATCGAGTGTGGAAGCGGTTTGACCAGTGATATCCATACCGGAATCAGTCGGGTTCGTCACGGTGATGTCTTGGAAGTGAGCAGCAGCAAATCCGCCACCAACTGAGACACCAGTGTCAGCACCAGTGATGGTTCCGTCCTTGAAGAGCGGAGTTCCAGATTCACGGACATAGGTTCCGTCGATAAGAGTCGATACACTGTTACTTGCACGAGCAACGAACTCCAAGCGGTCTTGGAAGTTATCTGCACGGTTGTGAAGGACATCGATGTACAAGGAAGCCTTTGAAAGGTTACTTGCTGAGATATCAATCATAGGCATAGTCAAACGAGCACCTTGACCTGCACTCATGTAGTATGAGTATGCATAGTCAAGACAAACGTTGTATGAACCAGCGTATCCTTCAGGAGGTGCAAAGGTAGTACCTGCTGCGCCACCGTGGTAAGAGGTGTAGTAGTAACCCCAGTAGTGGTAAGGATAGTAAGCGTAGGAACCTGATGGACTAACACCGTCGATGTTTTCCCAATCAAATCCGAATTGATCCGGTGCTTGATAGTAGCCAGGATATCCAGGATTTGTTCCAGTCAATGCTTGCCAGATACTGTAGAAGTATCCTGTGTTTGAAGACGGATAGTTTGGACCATAGTTGTAACCATAGGTGTTACAGTCCCAACTTGGAACGCCACCAGCAGCGCCTTCGGTGTAGGTTGCGTGTGCACCATCACCAGACGCTGGGTCTTCAGCATTGTATGGGTAGTATCCCAACTGATCTGCACTGGTAATGTTCCAGGCGTTTCCATTGGTATCTTCCAATTCAATGTTGTATCGGTCAGTAATCATGTAGTACTTACTTGTTGCATAGTTGTAGGTTGGGTGAGCGTTTCCGCCACCGTAGATACTGTTCCATCCAACTTGGAGGTAATCGTTAGCCAGGTAAGTTGACAAGTCAATCTTGTAGGTTGTCCATCCTGTACTTTGACCACTCAAGAGTGTACTTCGGTAAATGGTAGGTAGTGACATACCACCGTAGACATCGACACCAACAACGTTGTCGGTTGAAGTGAATCCATCAACTTGAGGAGCACCGTTGAAGGCTTGAATACCAACTGCTGCGTTCTTGACAATTACATTCTCAATTGTGCCACCAGCTGCTTCTACCCAAAGTGCAGTTCCTGTTTGTCCATTGTTAATGATGGAGGAATCTGCGATAGTGATAGTACCGCCATCAACCTTGACAGTTGACATGGTATCGCTACTTGTAGATGAACCGTAGATTGTTGCACCGTCCATCATGACCAAGGTTGCACCTTCGCCGATCATAAGAGCGGCACCAGTGGTTGAATCTTGAGCAACATCACGAAGAATTCCACCATCAAGGATGAGGGAACCGCTCACGATATCCAAATGTAGACCGTATGAACTGGAGATTGCACGTACTGCGCCGATTGCACCAGTATCTGGTGAAACAGTTACAGTCAAGATACCGCCATTGGTCAATGTTAGAACTGGGCTGCTTGTTGCAGTGCTCTTAACCTTGAGAGCTGAACCCTTCAAAATCATTTGGCAACCATCGAGGGTCAAATCAGCAGAGAGCGTCATTGGTGTTCCATCGAATTCGAAGATTGTGTTGCCATTTGCTGTGGTTCCGTTCGTAGGGAGACCTGCACCGTTACTTGGGTCAACATAAGCGTCCATCCAAGCACAGTCCATTCCTGCTTGATCGAAATCAACCGGGGCTGGTTCGAGCAAGAGGTCAATGCTGCTACCAATGGTGAATCCACCGGTGCTAGGGTACCAAGAGTCAGTCGACATGGTTTCGTTTTGTCCAGCCGGACCAAACGCACGCAGATTGTGATCAACGTAGGTATTTCCAGACTCATCGCCTGTGATAACCCAAACACTGGTTGAACCAAGTGTTGCTGTTGCTGTGTCAGTAATGTGACTTCCAACTTCAAACAATTCAGAACTGGAACTGTCAATCACCGCTGCGGTGACTGTGTGTCCAGACTTGAAGATTTGAGTTGCAACTCCGCTCACCAAAGCCATTCGGTAGGTACGTACTGTTGCTAGTCCGCCAAACCAAACTTCGGAGGAGGTAGAAGCAACATTGACGTCACAGTTTCCAGTGGAACCAGCAGCATCGGCACAATCACTACCACCTTGAGAAACAGCCACAAGTCGGATATCCGAGTTTGTATCTGCTTGAGCGAGGTAAATGTTGTTCAATCCTGCTGTAGTAGATGTTACTGCACTTTCACCAAGTGTGATGTCAGAGTATCGTGCATAGATTACAGAATCGGTAGTTGATGTGTGCGTAAGAGTCGAGTCAGACACAACGAGTGTGTTTGCGGCAGCGGAACATCCATTCGAAGAAAGGCGTTCTGCAGTCATACTCGAAGCAATGACATTCCAACCACAGCCTGAGATGGTTACATCTCCTGCGTCAAGGTTTTCCATATCCACAACTGCTGAAGTTGCTGGGTCACCAGTGATGGTCAAATCTCCAACGGACATATCCTTGAATGTTCCAGGTTGAAGGTTGCGCATCATCATGTTTCCAGCAGTTACGTCATCAAAGATTGCGTTATCACCGGATGCACCAGTCGCTGAGGAAGTCGAAACTCCAGCAGGGAAAAGGTTCATCGATGCTGAACCAAAGTCAACGGTCGTCATCATTACTGTATTCATTGCATCAATTGAAACCGAAGCGTAGTCATCGGCGTCGAAGTTGAACAATACAACTTCTGCACCTGCGCCAGCAGCGGAATCCAATGCAGCTCCGGTTTGTGCCGAAGTTGCAGTTGCAGTAACGTTGGAAACAGTAACCATACCAAAGTCGACAGCAATCAAGTTGACATACGAATTCTGAATGGTTGTGTTTTCTAAGAACAGTGAACCTGTAGTAGAGCCTGCAACATTCACGATTGCACCGTTACCGGAGCCGCCGTCTGTGTTACAGTTCTTCAAGTCACCTTCAGTCAATGAAACGACGGAGTTTTCGGCAAAGTCGAAACATGAGTCATCTGCTCCATCAACACTAAATTCGGTCATCGAAACAACTGTGCCTTGTCCACTTCCGTGAGCGAAAGCAGAGCCGACATCGGTGAAGGTTACGTGGTCCATAGTGAAGTTACCAACGTTGCCGTTGCTGCTTGGTGAACCGCCGTGGCGGGAACCTGCTGCAATTGCGGCATCAGAGGTGTTCTTGAAATCAACGTAAGAGAAGACGTGGCGGTCATCAGTTCCTGTTGAACAGGAGTCAGTGAATGCCATTCCAAGCCACTCAGCGTCAAGTGCTTCGAAAAGAACATGGGCAGAACTGTTACCGTTAATGGTCATTTGATCGCATGCACCGTCAAAGGAAATTCCCTTGTTAGCACCGATTTGAATGACTGTTCCTGCTTCAATCGTCAATTTAGCGGAAATCGAAAGATAATCGCTGGTTGGATTGATGCGCACTGGGCTGTCTTGCAAATCCCAAGTCGTATCTTGAGTGATGTCAGAGGTTACGTCAGTACCCTTGCCTTCGAAAGGCATGGTTCGGTAGTATACACCGCAATCAGAACCAGAGTTTTGGTAGCAGTAGTAAGTTCCGTAGTAAGACCAGTAAGGTGCAATTAGTCCTGCACGAGCGTAACTGCTCGATGAGTATGGCAACTGCGGCATGTTTCCATACCATGTAGTCATACTACGCACGACGGATGTTGCTCCGTTGCTGATGAAGTTCATGTTACCGTGACGACCAAGGTGGACACGGTCGTTTGAATCGGTATGGTTGTAGTCAGTTCCGAAGTAAGTGAAATTGAAGCCATCAGGCATTGCAATGTTATCAGCACACTTGGTACTCCAAGTGTTCCAGTAATATCCGGATGCACAGTAGTAACCTGACGGAGTACCACCAGTTGAACCCATGATATCGGATGATTCTGCATTCACTAGTCCAGTCATTCCACGGTCAAATGCTTCCCAAGAACCATCACCGCTGTCTGTTGAGATGCGGTAGTTGTTGGTGTGAGCGTTAGCCCCGTTCAGGTAAGCAGTACTTGTGGAGTGTCGGATTGTTTGACCCTTAGTACGGGTTTGATCCATGAAACCAACTGTAGCTGCATCGTATGAATTCTTACAAGCATCATCGTATTTGAATTCGATTTCGTTTGTAACGTCATAGAATACTGCTTGGTAAGAACATCGTTGAGCATTGTTGGTGTATTGCATGTCTCTCCATTCGACGATGAACATCTTGTTCGGGTCGCCAACAGAGAACGATTCAGTTGTAGTTGTTACAGTGTTAATTCCAGCAGCAACAGGTGAAACGTCTTGAGAGGTCATGTAGTATTCAACAGAATCTCCACGGTCGAGGTCTTCGATATCGGAAGACCAAGTACATGCTGCGAGAACACACTCAGTGCGTGTTGTTCCAGTTCCAGGCGACATAACTTCAGAGATCCAAGATCCTGTAGTACCACCGTCTGGTGTAACGCGGTAAACCATTGTTGGTCCAACACCAGCTGTTGTGCTGACATTGAGTCCACTCGCTGGGTCTCCTGCATCGGAAATGATTGCAGCGACTGTTCGAGATGTGCTGTGCGAGTCTGCGAGTCCAGAGTGGTCTACTACAGGTGCGAAGGTATCAGGCAATGGTTTAACGCCACCAATCTTGTAGGTAACGTCTCCTGAACCAGCCATTGAACCGTAGTATCCCATTCCGAGAGCCCAGCCAGACCATGCATAGGATGGAGCACCAGATGATGAGCCACCGTAGAGGTAGTATGATCGGCAAGCGTCACGGTAAGATGCGGGACTGCGCATGATGTATGTGAAACCGTTTGAGGTGACACAGAGTCGGTTTGCGTTAGTTCCAGCACCGCCAGTGGCGTTACCGAAGGCAAAGAGACCCATGTTACCACCGTAAGTTTCTGCTCCATTTGCGGTTGCTGCACTGTCGGATTCAAGTTTAATAATGAATGAGTCAGTGTAGCCGTATCCGTTGGAGGTATCTGCAGATGTTCCGGCAGATAGCTTTGAGTCGATGGATGGTGAACTTCCAACACCAACCATTGCGAATGCGTTTTCACCGCTGTTAAAGTGGTAAAGCAAATTCATTCCTGGACCGTTCTTAGCATCGACTGTGAGGTAACCGTCATCTCGGGTGTGTAACAAGTCAATGTTTGAGCGTTGGGTTGAAGATGTCGACATTCCATATGATCCTGCAGGAGCAATGGTTGTGTGTTGTACTGCCCAGTTATCATATTGGTATGCATAGTTTCCACCAGCTGTGTACCAGCATGCAGCGGAGCCAGTTCCACAGTCAGAAACATCGAATTCGAAGTAGAACTCGTCGCTTCCGTCAAAGTGGGTGAATTGGCGGTCGATGTTTGTGTTCGACATTTGGGCGTAGCCGCCTGCGGAAACATCTGTTGTCAAAACACGCAACATTTTGTCGTCGCCTGCGTCTTCAATATCTTCAACTGCGAAGAAGTATGGTGTTGGTGTTGATTGCGTTCCTGTTAGGACTGGATCGTATCCAACGTTTGCACCATTGCTTCCAGAATTAAGGTCTTGGAACTTCCAATAGTATTCAACATATTCTCCTGCGGAGATTGTAGGGATTGTTGCCTTGAATTGACATGATGATGAAGAGGCAGCACATGTACCGATACTTGTTGCTGCGAGGCTGGTGTATGAACCGTTGTCGAGAGCATAGTTGAGTGTTGGCATGTTGGCAGAGGTGGTATCGATTCCAGAGAGGTCAGTCAAAGTCGTAAAGAAAGTTCGAGAACCTTCAATGTATGAGGTGACATCAGTATATGCGGTGAAACCTGAAGCAGGAGCGTCGGTGTCAGAACCACCAGAATAGGTGACTGCAATGTAAGAGTTTGTAGATCCACTGTGACCCGAATACGAGTACAGGTAAGCACTCGTAGGGAAAGTCAATCCAATACCAACAGAAGAAGATGCAGTTTGTGCACTGGTAATGTATCCTGCTGATGTGCTGGAGGAACACGAAGTTGCTGTCGTACAGACTTCTCCGACCTTCCATCCAGAACCAGGAGTAAAGGAATCAACAATGTTGCTGTTGAAGATGGAAACAATGAGCTTACGAGCGTTAGCACTGTTGTATTGAGTACTAGAAAAACTGTATGCTGATGTAGCAAGTGCTCCAGAACATGTACCAGTTGGAATAGTATATCCGTAAGAAGAACTTCCTGCGCCACAGGCTTCAAGAACGGACATTTTCACACCGTTAGTTGTCGAAGCACCAGATTTGTAACTCCATCGTTGATGGACTTTGATAGATTCAACTGTTGCACCGGTTGGTAAATTGCTTGAAGAGCTAAACGTGTAACGGCTGTATGGTTGATATCTCTGTTGCGAGTAATAGGTGTACAAATAACGGTTGTTACCAACGTAGCAACGGTTGTAGTTCTTGTAACAATAACCTCCACCGGCGCTGTATACCTTGATTGTTGGATCGATGGCGAGCGGGAAAACGCGGTCATCGGACAACAGCCAATCTGTTTCAACAACTGTTGAGATCAGTACTTGAGAACCAGAGACTTGGATAAAGTAGGTTGCAAGATAAGGTTCTTCAGCGCCATCTTCGATAACGACTGGAGACGGGATTTGAGCGAGCAATTCACCGGTCTCAATGTTTCGAATGTCGAGAGCATCTTGAGTTTGAGTAATTTCTTCACCGAGCATGTCTTCTCCAAGGAAAAGGGCGTATCCAGATGGAATTTGCATGATTTCAGAGAAACCGAACCAAGCTGCGTTTGGTTGAAGAACCGGACGCTCACTGATGATGAGATTCTGTTTGAGCTGTGTGTTCTCGACTGCATAGTCGATAGCGAACCCTTCAGCGACAGGATATCGAATCATGTTTCCACCTACGGTCACTTCATCGGTCGATGGAGCGGCTTCAAATGGTTGAGGAGCTGTTCCTGTTTCGTCGATAGTCATCAGCGTTGGATTAATTCCAACGATGATTGGGTCGACGAACTGGTTGACTTGAACTGCGACACCGTATGCCATCTCAGAACCGAATTGAGTTGTAAAGGAGTTATCCATTACTTCCCAACCGCTTGCTGTGGCTTTGATGTTCAGATCTATATCTGTCCAGGCCCCATCGTCACCCATGAAGTGTACTGGAGAATCGTGCGTTAGTTGCACGAAATCGCCATCTTCTTGGACGAACGTTTTGGTTGTTTGGTCTCTCATTCCGATTAATTCTTCGGATGGTTCATTTTCGTATTCTACTGTTTCTTTCGTGTCTGGCAAAGCGAAGAAATCATCCTCCGTTGTTTCGTTTGTGTTTACAAACTCCACATCACCTGCGTTGTTATCGACAAACCCAGCCATAGGCATTAGGGCCATCAATGCGCACAACAACAGTGCTACGCCAATTCCGTTAAAGACAGTTTTTTTCTTTTTGTTTGTAATTCCCAACATGTCATTCACCTTCATACGGATTGTATGCAAAGCATCCCACGCCTTGCTCCCCTTATAGGGATTGGGGTGCGAAATGTTTGATTTCAGGGATTGGATTTATGATTGTAAACGACTTGCTGAACCACATCACCCGAGATAACTGGTACATTCTATTTGTAAAAGTTACAAAGTATAGATTTCAGAGTAATAAAATGATTGAATAATTCAAAATTAGCGGTGATAGTTTTTATCAAAAAGGAATAAATATCAAAATAAATCTCATAAGTCAAGGCATCTTGAATTAAGAAGATTGAATTCATAGAGAAATCTCTGTGAATTAAAAGTAGAAAGAAGAAGAAGAAGGGGGGGGCTGAGAG
>Ga0308019_10000969_pt1 | contig 17834 bp, 23 predicted proteins | sample Neamet284_FD_203135 | JGI IMG/M metagenome (GOLD analysis project Ga0308019, IMG submission 203135) | Marine microbial communities from water near the shore, Antarctic Ocean - #284 | ecosystem: Environmental > Aquatic > Marine > Unclassified | place: Southern Ocean | collected 2014-10-01 | reverse complement strand
ACTAATGAGTCTTAAGTACCTGTTTTGATGTGAAAGATCTTCCTTAAAGCTACCTAAAAAATAATTCGTTATTGTTGTTGCTCTTTCTTTTTTTATACCACGCATCGTCATACACTGATGTGCAGCATCAATTGTTACAGCAACCCCTTTTGCATCAAGGCCTTCCATTAAAGTCTTTGCAATTTGCATTGTCAGTCTTTCTTGAGTTTGTAGTCTTTTTGAAAAAATATCAACGGTTCTTGCAAGTTTACTTAATCCAACCACTTTATTCTTAGGAATATAGGCAACGTGCGCTACACCAATTATTGGAGCCATGTGGTGTTCACAGTGGCTTTCTAGTGAGATATTTTTTTCTACAACCATGTCATCGTATCCATCAACATCTCCAAAAGTTTTTTTAAGTTCTTCTGCAGGATTTTGATGGTATCCTTTAAAATATTCCCTGAAAGCTTTAGTCACTCTTTTGGGTGTTTCTATTAATCCTTCTCGGCTAGGATCTTCACCTATCCACTTTAAAATTAGTGTAAAAGCTTCTTCAGCCTGAAGGTCGGTAACTTCACTGCTATTTGATTGATTTTTAACTGTGTCTTTAACGAGTTTCATAAATTTAGATCATTTTTATATTACATAATTTAGTAAAGCAAATTGCTATTTTGTCTTTTTTTCATTATTTTACGGCCATGTTTAAAAAAAGAATAAGTATATTTGAAGTAGAAGAAGGTAATTTTCTCTCTCCAAAATTTGATAAAAAAAAATTGATACCTGTTGTAGCTACTGACCACAAGTCAGGAGATGTTTTGATGCACGGATACATGAATGAAGAAGCTTTTAAAAAAACTATAGAAACAAAAGAAGCTCACTACTGGAGTAGATCACGTAAAGCTTTATGGCACAAAGGAAAAACTAGTGGCTTTATTCAAAAAGTTGTTGATTTAAGAATAGACGATGATCAAGATGCAATTTGGATGAAAGTCAACATTGGTAAAGGAGCAAGTTGTCATGTTGGATATATTTCTTGTTTCTACAGGTCTATACCACTTGGTAAAATTAAGAATTCTAAGAAAATTAAAATGAAATTTAAAGAAAAAAAGAAAAAATTTGATCCAAATAAAGTCTATAAAGGACAAGCCAATCCTACAAAACTATGAGTCAATTAAAAGTCTTAGCTCCTTTTGGACCTAGAATAGCTAGGTTAAAGTTTCCTCATTCGGTAATTAAAAAGATTAATTTAGAAGTAGACAGAATTGTAAAACAAAAAAGATTAATAAAAAAATATGATTATTCAAAAAATCTAGTTGGACAAGTAAAACAAGAAATACAATTACCTTCTATTTTTATTAAAAAAAATATTTATAAACATATAAGTAGTTCAATCGAAGAATATATTAAAGCTAGTACTGGAAAATTAACAAAGAAAATTAAAATTATTAATTTTTGGGTGGTTAGGCAGTATGCGAATGAGTATAATCCAGTTCATTACCATGATGGCCATGTTTCTGGTGTTGGTTATTTAAAATTACCTAGACTACTCAACAAAGATAAAAAAAAATTAGAAACTAATGGATCAATTGATTTCATCAATGGAAGTAAAATGTTTTTGAGTAATAGTATTTTTAATCATAACCCCAAGATAGGAGACGTGATTCTATTTCCAAACTACTTAATGCACACTGCTTATCCTTTTTCAGTTGAAGGTGAGCGAAGATCATTTTCTTTTAATGTGGAAATAGACTCAAATATTGCTAATGTGTTTCATAAATGAGTAATGTAATTCAAAAAAATGTTTTTGGTGAACCTTTAGAAGACTGTTCCCAAGATCCAATTACGGGTTGGTATAGAGATGGTTGCTGCAATACAGATGATGCAGATAAAGGCTTTCACACAGTTTGTGCAAAGGTTACTGATAAATTTTTACTTTGGTCAAAAAAAGCTGGTAACGATTTAATAACTCCTCATCCTGAATTTGGTTTTTTAGGCTTAAAAGATGGTGATTCTTGGTGTGTTTGTGCGACTTGGTACGCTAGAGCTGTAGATGATGATGCTGCTTGCTCGATATATTTAAAAAAAACAAATATTAAAACTTTAGAATTAATTTCGATTGAAAAATTAAAAAAATACGCCCTAGATTTATCTTAGTTGTTATTAATTATTTCTTCTAATTCCTTATACTCTTCACAATTACAATCTTTTAGAACTGCCAATCTTTCTTTAGCTAAGTTCATTCTTTGAGTCTGAACATACAATTCACCGAGGTATTCGTTTATTCCATTGTGATCAGGTTTGATTTCTAAACCTTGAAGATAGTATTTTTCTGCTTGTGCGTACTTTCCAGCTTTTCTAAGTGTAAAACCAAGATAGTTTAATATATCAGGATTTCTACTATCTGCTTTATTTGCTTCTAATAGTTTTTTATAAGCTTTGTCATACAACTTTAAAGCTTTTTCATTTTTACCTTTTGACTCTAGTTTTTTTCCACGTTTTACAAAATTTTGCGCAGCTTTTTGTGGGTTTGAATAATTGTCAGAATCAGAACCTGAGCTACTATCGCCTGCTGCAAATGATACTTGTGTTAATAAACAGAATGAAACAGTGTATATAAATTTTTTAATCATACTATGCGATTGACGATCTTCCACCGTCGACTCCAATTATTTGACCTGTTATCCACGAACTTTCATCGCTAATTAAAAATTTAGCAATTGAAGAAAAATCTGATCCTTCGCCTAGTCTTTTTAGAGGGTGAAGTTTAGCAATACCTTCGGCAATTTTTTCATTCTTTAGTAAAAATTCTCCCATTTTAGATTTGCTTAAACTTGGTGCTATGCAGTTTATTCGAACATTTGGTGCAAACTCGGCAGCTAAAGCAACTGTTAAACCTTCAACTGCAGCTTTGGCAGAAGAAATGATGCTGTGATTAGTAAAACCCTTTTGAGCAGCGACTGTAGAAAACAAAACAATTGCACCTTGGTTTTCTTTTAGTTTGCTGTGCGTAGCCCTAATTATTTCAGTGGCTGAGATTAAATTTAAATTAAAACAATCTAAAAAATCTTTTTTCTTAGAAATTTTTAATGGTTTTAAATCTATAGATCCAACACAATAAGCTAGTCCATCTATTGGTGTGTCTCCTAAATCATTAATAATTTTTTCTGAAAAATTTTCTTCTAAAACATCACAGGGTGTAAAAGTAGAATCAAGTTCTGACGCTAAAGCTGATAAGCTAGATTCATCTCTACCTACTAAATGCACTTGGCCACCATCGTTAACTATTTTTTTGGCTAAAGCAGAACCTATTGATCCAGTAGCTCCTAGAATGAGTTTTTTCATACTATAAATATACCATAAAGAGTGACTTTTTTTTTGCATCTATTGTCACGTATAAATTTAAAGAGGCGTAAGATAAGCTTAATTTATGAAACTTTTTCTAATTTTAGGTAATCAGCTATTTGACCCCAAATACTTAAAAACCTATAAAGATCATGTTTTTTTCATGTGTGAAGACTACGGTTTATGCACATATGAGAAACATCATAAGTTAAAGATTCTATTATTTCTGTCATCGATGAGATCTTACTGTGATGAACTTAAGGCTGAGAAATTTAATGTTAATTACTGTTCTTTAAAAGATAATTTTAAAGTTTCTTATGAGAAAAAATTAGAAATATTTATTATTAAGAAAAAAATTAAAGAAGTAAGTTTGTTTGAAATTGAAGATAAGTTTTTTGAAAAGAAAATTTTTACTTTTTTTAAAAAAAATAAGATTAAAATGAATATTATTCAAAGCCCCATGTTTCTAACAAGTCGTGAAGAATTCAAAGATTATTTAACTAAAAATAAGAAGCCGTTCATGGCCAACTTTTATAAATCCAACAGAACAAAATTGGGTGTATTGATTGATAGTGATTTAAAACCAAAAGGTGGAAAATGGAGCTTTGACGACGAAAATAGAAAGAAATTACCAAAAGATATTTTATTACCTGTCAACCCAAAAGCCCAAAATACTACGCATACTAAAACATTAGCGCCAATTATAGAGAAGGAGTTTAAGAATCATCCTGGAAATACTACAAACTTTTGGCTTCCAACAACAAGAAATGGTGCTGAGATTTGGCTAAATAATTTTATAAAAAATAAACTTAATTTATTTGGTGACTACGAAGATGCTGTAAGTAAAAGATCAAATATATTATTTCATAGTGCTTTGAGTCCTTTAATAAATATTGGATTAATTACTCCAAATCAAATTTTAGAAAAATTAAAAAAAGTTGAAGATAAAGTTAAACTTAATTCACTAGAAGGATACACAAGACAAATTATTGGTTGGAGAGAATTCATGAGAGGTATTTATCAAAACTATGATGAACGATTAACAACAACTAATTTTTTTAATCATAAAAATAAAATGAATAAAAATTGGTACAAGGGTGAAACTGGTTTGGAGCCTCTCGATTATGCAATTAAGAATGCAATCAATCATGGATGGTCTCATCATATTGAAAGATTGATGATACTTTCCAATATTATGAACCTTTGTCAGGTTGAGCCTAGGGAAGTTTACAAGTGGTTTATGGAAATGTTTGTCGATTCATCTGATTGGGTAATGAGTCCAAATGTTTATGGCATGGGGCTGTTTAGTGACGGAGGTATATTTGCTACTAAACCCTACATTTGTGGATCAAGTTATTTTTTAAAAATGATGGACTTCAAAAAAGGACCTTGGTGCGATGTGATGGATGGGCTTTATTGGAATTTTATAGAAAACAATAAAAAATTTTTTCAAGCAAATTTTCGTCTATCTATGATGGTAAAAATATTAGAAAAGATTGATAAAGAAAGAAAAGAAAGAATATTTACAGCAGCTAAAAAATTTATAAAAGAAAACACATATGACAATTAAAGTATTTTTTAATGATTCATGTAAAGTCTGTAGGTTAGAAATAAATCATTATAAAAAAATTTCAAATAGTGATTTGGAGTGGGTAGATATTACAAACAACGAAGAGGCACAATTAATAACTTCAAAAACACCATCTGAACTTTTAAGAAGATTGCACGTAATTGAAAATGGAAAGGTGATTTCAGGAGCTGGTGCTTTCCTAGTTGTTTGGTCTAAAATACCTAGGTACAAAATTCTCTATAAGATCCTTAAAATAAAACCATTATTTTTTATTTTTCATTACATCTATGAATTTGTTGCTTATTTTTTGTTTCTGAAAAATAAAGATCAACTTAAAAATATGTAATGAAAAAGTTCGATCTACCTACAAAAATTTGCCCTATCTGTAAAAGATCTTTTACATGGAGAAAGAAATGGAAACTTAATTGGGATAGAGTTAAATACTGTTCAAAAAAATGCTCCGGATCAAATTAATTTAATTGAAATTTTGCTAATATTTTGGGTATGTTTGACTTGAAATTAAAATACCCCTTTTTTGAAAAATTCCAACAGAACATATCTTCATCTCTAGTAATAAAATTTATGATCAATTTCTTTTCTTTAATCATTTTTGTTAAATAAGACATATTCTCACCTATCGAAGGATAAACAATATCAAAGTTTTTACAATTTTCGAATAGTTCTTCTATCTTGTTTTCATTGATAAATTCAAAACTATTGTCAATTTTATTTAATTGGTCTTTTATGATTTTTTTTTTATAGTTGAAAACTTTTAAATCCAACTTTAATGATCTGCTTTTATTTTCAAGCAAAACAAAATAAATTTTTTTATAATATTTTATTTTTAAGTTCTCAACACTTAGATCATTTTCAAAAACTATTAAACAATCATTTCGACTATTATTTTTCTGTATTTCAATTGGTGAAATTTTGTATTCTCTATTATCAATCAAAGGGAGGGCATTCTCTACAAGTTCAATATTTTCATATTGTTTGTTTAAAAATTTACTAATGTTCCAAGATTGTGCGAGGTAGTGCTTTCCTTTTGTTTGTAAACCGCCAACCCATCTCCAGCTTAAAGTGTTAGATGCGGCATCACCATCCAGTAAATACTTCATAAAAAATTCCGCACCTTTTTGCCAGGGCAAACGTAAGGTAAAAATCCAAATACTTGCAAACCACATGCGTGTATGATTGTGTAAATAGTTATGTTCCTTAATTTCTTTTACCCAGTCATTAAAACATTCTATTTGAGTTTGTCCATTAATAGCTAAATAATAATTTTTACTCTCTTCGATTGTATTTAGATCTCTTACAAAGTCAGTCCATACTTCCGGTCTAAGCTCTAGCCAACCTTTCCAATAAATTCTCCAATAAATTTCTTGAATATATTTTTCAACTTTTTGATACGGGTACTTACTCAAAACTTTTTTTGAAATTTCATACTCATTGATAAGTCTATGTGAAATATAAGGAGATAAGCACGAAACATTTTTTCTTTCTATTGGACTGAAATCATAATTTCTTTTTAACGAATAATTTTCAATATCATTATTTATAAAGGTATCTAAAGATTCTAAAGCCTTCTCCCTAGAAGTATAAAATTTCATTAAATTATATTTCCTTTATTAATTGGAGGAGAAACAGAGGTAGTAAACCAACAATTAATGCAGTTCTTAGTCGTGCTTTTCTCTAAATGCCACTCATAAAAATACATCTTTTTATCGCTAGAAATTAATTCAACGTTATAAATATATTTATTTTTTGTACTCATAATTAATTTAATTTTATGAGACTCATGGTTTATTAGAATTTTATATTGATCTCCAAGTAACATCTTTTGAAACCTTTCATACGGTCCAGTAATTTTTTTATTTTTTGGATGTGCAAATACCCAAGTTTGCTTAATTCCAAAGTTTTTATTTGGATTATTATTTTTTTTTAATGCGTCTAGTTGAATTTTAATTACATCGTAAGCAGATAAATTTTTGGAAGGTTTAATAATATCTGCGTGCAAAAAATTTGTGAAATTTAATAGAATAATAAGTATAAAGTATTTTTTTAATTCCATATTTTATTTAGTATTTCCTCTCTTTGGCAGCCAGATTTATATGCTAAGTATCTTAAAAAATTATTTTGATAATAGTCTTGATGGTAATCTTCTGCGGGATAAAACTTTTTAAATTCCCAAACTAGAGTTACAATTTTTTTCTTATCAAATTTTTTTTCAATACTAGTTATTGAATTTTCTATAAGTTTTTTTTGTTTTGTATTTTGGTAGAAAGCAACAGATCTATAACTTTTTCCTTTATCACAAAATTGCCCATTAGCATCAAAAGGATCTATGTTTACCCAAAACACTTTTAATAGCTCCTCGTAACTAGTTAACTTAGGATTGTAATAAACTTCGATAGCTTCTACATGCCCTGTGTCTTTGTAAATAACTTGTTTGTACGTTGGATTTTTTACATGACCTCCTGAGTACCCAGATATAGATTTTATAACTCCTTTTACTTTATCAAATGATTCCTCCATGCACCAAAAGCAACCACCTGCAAAATAAGCCTTTTTATATTCATTCTTACTACCCCCAGAAGTCACGGTAAGCGTGCCAGATAAAGAGTTAAATGTATTGAGATTAAATAAAATAATTATAAGAAAAAAAAATTTTGTCATGTATTAATTATATAGTTTTGTTTAAATTAAAGGTAAAGTTTTTTATTAAATTATTATTCCAATTATGAAAAAATTACCGAGTTGCGACGATTGTGGAGAAAGTGAAACTATTCTTACTCAAGTTAGTAATTGCAGTGATGTCAAATTTCTATGCTCAGATTGTTATCAATTAAAATATCTTGAAAAAGACTCTTTTAAATCAAATGAAGTTTTAAATTATATTGAGGTTAATAATATTTGTGAAGAGTGTAATAAAGAAGATAAAAATGTTAAATCAAACTTAGTTATGCATGGTTACAAGCTTTGTGATAGTTGTAAAACATCTAAGACTTTATTTCCCATTTAAAAATTTCTAGTCATACTTAGAATGGCTAAAAGAAAAAAAGCTTGCACAAACCATGAAATAATAACAACACCGAAAGATTTCCATAGGCTTTTGTAGTTTAGAGTTTCTCTGACAGCCACAACCATGCAGACAAGCATCCAAAAACTTGAGCCAATGAAAGTGACAGTCATTAAGTCTTCATTAAAACCAAAAATCCTAATTATTCCAGGAGCACTTGAGAAACCAATTGCTCTTAAAAGAGCAGATTGTGTGGTCTTAGTCTTTGTATCTGGAAATAACTTAACACCAACAAAGTAAACAATATAAGCCCAAACAAACCAACTTATTAACGAAAATATAGGGGCTAAAATAAAATTACCGGTTCCTAATGAAGTTGCTCCAATTCCCGCAGCTGTACTTGACAGTAAAACTACTAACGCAGCGGATAAAGTAGCTTTTTTATCTTTTTGAACTTCATTAAAAACTTCTGGATCAATTTTTACAGATCTGAAAATTCTATTTAAAAATAGTGAAATCATTGTTGTTTTTTAAATTTTAATTTTATAATACATATTAAATATCTGTTAATTGTATATAACTTTAATAAAAAAATTAAAATGAAAATATTTGACCCACTATATAATGGATTGTCGGTAGCCTTTGTTATTTGTGTGCTATCTGTATTAACTTTTAATTCCTCAGTAGGTGTTTGGCTTACATTTTCATTTGGATCAACAGCATTAATTTTATTTGTTTTTCATGACAGTGAATTTTCAAAAGCAAAAAATGTCTTTTTTGGTCATTTAGTTTCAATTATTATTGGTATTTTGTTTAATCAATACATGGGTATTTCAGCTATCTCCTTAGGTTTGTCGGTTGGGCTTAGTGTTACGTTAATGATGTATCTAAAAATAGTTCATCCACCCGCTGCTGCGAATCCTCTTATTGCATTATTTGCGGATGTCTCTTATGATTTTATTTTATTTCCTGTTGTGTCAGGTTGTGTCGTCTTGATAGTTTTATCGTCTTTTATTAATAGAACAATATTGGGAAGAAAGCCTACAAATTTAACACTACAATCGAAGTATTCAAAATCAAAGCGTAAGAGGACCAGAAAAAATACGGAAGTGTAAGATAGAAGCTTAATTTATCTTTTTTAAAATATATTCTCATCAGTATAATAATAAAAATTAAAATAATAATTAAATTTAATAATGCCAGCTCTATTTGATGAAAACCAAAAAAAATGACGCTCCATGATGCGTTAAAAATTAAGTGTATAAAATAAATATTTAAAATTTTACGATCAAAAAAATTAATCCAAATTTTCCAGATAGCAATTGACATTAAAATGTATAAAATTGTCCATACTGGAGCAAAAACCCAGCTAGGTGGATTAAAACTAGGTAGTATAATTTCTGAGTACCAGGGTTCCTTGAAGGATGCAGTTATAAAACCACCAATACCTGATGCAATAAAAGTAATAATAAGTATTAAAAAAAAAGATAAATATTTATTTTTTGACATGTAGTGTTATATATCTAATTCATGTCAGAAAATCAGAAAAAAATTTGGATTACAGGAGCTAGTAGTGGAATTGGTAAGGCATTAGCTTTAAAATTTGCTAATGAAAATTGGCTAGTAGCGATATCTGCACGTAGGAAAGAGTTATTAGATGAACTTGCTCAAAACGAAAATATATCTTCTTTCCCTTTAGATGTTACTGATGATAATTTAGTTGAAACAACATTTTCAAATATATTAAATAAGTTTAAAGATATAGATCTATGTGTTTTTTGTAGCGGAGCATATGACCCAAAATTAGAAAAAGAAATAAATAAAAATCAAATAAAAAAAATTATGAGTATAAATTTTTTTGGTGTCTTAAATTGCATTAAAACTGTTGAAGAATACTTTAAAAACAAAAAAAAAGGTCACATCTCTATTGTATCTTCAGTTGCTGCCTATAGGGGTTTGCCAAATTCTAGTGGTTATGGGCCATCTAAAGCTGCTTTAACAAATCTAACAGAAAGTTTATATTTTGATTTCAAGAAACACAATGTAAGAATATCTTTAATTTCTCCTGGATTCATCAAAACACCATTAACAAATCAAAATACCTTTAACATGCCATTTATTAAATCTCCAACATTTGCAGCCAATAAAATATATAATGGACTAATTAAAAGTAATGCTTTTGAAATTCATTTCCCAAAAGAACTAACAATTTTATTAAAAATTTTAAGAATTTTACCTTATCAAATATATTTATTTTTAATTAATAAATTTGTTAAAAGGGATTAAGCTTTAATTCATTTGATCGGAATTTTTAAGGTCACTTGCAATTTTTTGCTTTCTTTCCTCGTCTTTTTGTTTCAACTCTTCTTCCATTAAAACTTGTTCTTCATCTCTTTTTTTTCTTTCAGCGTCAAATCTTAAACCCCATTCTTTTATTCTCTGGTCTTCAATTTCCATTCTCTTTCTATTTTCTTCGTCTTTAATTTTTTTTTCTTCATCTTTTATTTTTTTTTCTGCCTCAAGAATTAATCTTTTTTCTTCGTCTTTTTCTTTTTTCTCATTTTCTCTTATTCTTTGTTCTTCATCTTTTTTTCTTTGTTCTTCTTCTAATATCTTCTTTTCTTCGCCCTCTCTTATTCTTTTCTCTTCGTCCCTTATTCTCTGCTCTTCATCTTTTTTTCCTTGTTCTGCTTCAAGCCTCTTCCTTTCTTCGCCATCTCTTATTCTTTTCTCTTCGTCCCTTATTCTCTGTTCTTCATCTTTTATTCTTTGTTCCGCTACATTCCTTAGCCTTCGTTCTTCATCTCTTAGTCTTTTTTGTTCTAACCTAATTCGTTTTTCTTCATCTTTCTTTCTCTGCTCTTGATCTTGTAATCTCTGTTCTGCTTGTTCTTTCAGTTTTTGATCTGCAACTTTTAATTTAAGTTCTTGTTCTTTAAGTCTTAATTCTTGTTTCTTTATTTTTAATTCCTCTTCTTTTATTCTTTGCTTTTCTTGAGTTCGAATTTTTATAACTTGAATTTTAGCTAGTTTTTCTCTTTGTTTTTGTTTTAGTATTTGCTCTCTTAATTTTTGTTGTACTTTTTGTTGTGCTGAAGTTTTTATCTTCTTAAATTTTTTAACTTTTTTTCTTTTACTGCTAAGTTTTTTGTAGGTTTTACCAAGTTTTGATTTAACTTTTTTAGTTAAATTACCAAGATTAAATTTTGGGGAAAAATTTTTTTTCATTTTATTGAGTCTAGTTTACAAATTACATTGTCTAACTTTAAAAAATTTTACTATAAAACTGAGATTCTGCAATAAGAATTATTTAGCCTACTTTTACTAATTATGTCTCTTATTGTCCAAATATTCCTAATTTGACATCATAATCTACAGCTATTCCGTAATCTGGGTCGTCGTCACTATCAACAACAAGTTGGCCTGCTTTACTGAGTAATTTGTGACAGTCTCGTGTTAAATGTCTTAGTTTTACTTTTTTTCCAATACTATTGTATCTGTCGGCAATATCTTCAATTGCCTTTAACGCTGATTGATCTATTACTTTTGATCTAGCAAAATCAATAATAATAACATTTGGGTCTTCTGATGGTTTAAAAATTTCTAAAAAACTATTTGTTGAACTAAAAAAAAGTGGCCCTTCTATCTCGTAAACCTTAGCTCCTTTTTCACGTATAGATGGTCTTTCAATTGCCCTGATTCTTGAAGCAGACTCCCAGGCAAATACTAAAGCTGAAAAAATTACACCAACAATTACCGCTACAGCTAAATCTGCAGCTACTGTTACGCCCGTGACAAGAATAATTACAATTGCGTCACTCTTTGGAACAAGAAAAAGTATTTTCAATGAGTTCCAGGCAAAGGTGCCAATGACAACCATAAACATGACCCCTACTAACGCAGCTATTGGTATCATTTCGATTAGAGTAGACGTATATAAAATAAATATTAACAAAAATAAAGCTGCTGCAATGCCTGCAATACGTGTTCTTCCTCCAGACTTAACGTTTATCATTGATTGTCCTATCATAGCACAACCTCCCATACCTCCAAAAAAACCTGTTACTGTATTCGCTATACCTTGTGCTAAACATTCTTGACTTGCACCACCTCTTTTATTTGTAATTTCACCCACTAGATTAAGCGTTAATAAACTTTCAATTAATCCAATAGCTGCCAATATAAATGCATACGGGAAAATAATTTTTAAAGTTTCTAAATTTAATGGGATGCTAGGAATTAAAAATTTTGGTAAACCACCTTTAACACTAGCTAGGTCTCCAACACTTGGAATGTTAATCTTAAATGCTATGACTAATACAGTAGTTAATAAAATTGCAACTAATGTAGCTGGTAATGCTTTTGTTATTTTAGGTAATAACCAAATAACTGACATAGTTAAAATGACAAACCCGACTGAGTAAATTAGTGTATTTCCTGTTATCCATACTGACTCACCTAGTGAGTTAATTGTTTTAAATTGACTGATTTGTGAAATGCCAATTACTATTGCCAACCCGTTAACAAATCCCAACATTACTGGTTGAGGAACCATTCTAATGAATTTTCCTAGTTTAAAAATTCCAGCAATTAGTTGTATTAGACCCATTAGCACTACTGTCGCAAATAAATATTGCGTCCCATGGTCAGCAACCAGAGAAACCATTACAACTGCAAGCGCGCCTGTCGCGCCAGAAATCATTCCGGGTCGACCGCCTATTAGTGCAGTAATTATTCCTACTATAAACGCAGCATAAAGACCTGACAGCGGTGCAACACCAGCAACAAATGCGAATGCAATAGCTTCAGGAACTAAAGCTAAAGCTACTGTTAATCCTGCTAAAATTTCTATTCTAAGTAATGCAAAAATTGCTCCATCTTTTGGAATATAATTTTTGGCATTAAAACTAATGGATTTTGCAACTTCTAAAAGTGCTTGCGATGAAACTTCAGATGGAGGTCTTCCTTTTTTCAAAAAAACTTTCTATTTATGTTATTTTTATAATTGTCTTGCTAATTTTCTTACTTTTTCCATATCTTTTACAAATTTTTTATCTTTCATTCCAGGTAGTACTTCATAAAATCTTACGTATTCAATTTTCATACCACCAAGTTTAAGAACTCCTGCTTTAATTCTTCTGAAAGGCATGTTTTGAAACCAAGTTTGAATGGAAAAAATATTTCCTCCATATGACATAGACATTATAGCAAGTTTATTTTTCATTGCTCCAGCAACAGGATAGCCCCAGTTGCCAACAACTCTTTTAAAGGCAAAAAACCATTTTGGTGCTAGCACAAGATCAATCCAATTTTCTAAAATAGCGCTTGCTCTTAGGTTGTAGCATGGTGAAATTAGAAACATTACATCGGATTTTTCTAATCTTTTTCTGTAATCAAGAACTTGTTCATCTGGCGGGCTTCCATCAAAAAAATTTAATTGTTTCTCTTCATGTAAGTTTATTAAATCTATTTCATGACCGCATTTGAGTGCTTCTTCAATAAATGTATCTCTGACCGATGAGTTAAAAGATGTTTTAGTATTATGGTGTCCAAAGACAACAAATATTTTTTTTGACATTTAATATTTTATTTAACGAAATCTTTTATTCTTTGAAGAGTTGTTTTGTCAGGTCCATCGTATTTAATAGTATATGACTGTGTTTTTGTAAGGACCTGTATGCCTTTAGTAAAAATAAAAATAAAGAAAATTAGAAAAAAAACTACAAATATTTTTGCAGGATTAAAATTTCCTGTTTCAAAAACACTTTTTTTTTCTTTATCAGCTTTATGAAAAAATTTAAAAGTAATATACACAGCAATTATTAAGCCAACATGGGCCATGACTAGCCCAGCCCAACCCCATATAAAAGTAGTAACACTAAAAACATATAGACTAAAAACAGTAGTCCAAACAAAAGATAATACAATTAATATTTGTAATCTTACAGATTTGGGCAATGATCTAATATCTGATTTTGAGTCGTCAAACATGATGTTTGCACAATCAATCATCCAATCTCTTAGTTTTCTAATCATGTTTAAAACCTATATTATTGTTTTAAAAAGTAAATACTGTGTCTCTGTTAGCTATATTTAAGACTAATCTTTTACGAACATTACTGTAAGTTCTGCAACCTTAAAACCGAACTTTGTCATTGTTGCTCTGTTGATTGCAACTCTGTCATCTTGTTTAAAAATCCAATCATCAAAAGTAATTTTTACTTCTTTTCCTTTGATAGGCACCAGTAGAACATATTCAAATTTAAAAGCTGGACCGTATGAATATCCTTTGGCTTTACCAACTACATCCCCTGCTGTTCCTTCGTAGTTATGTTCGTCCAACTTAGTAATTTGCCATTGACGCTTTTGAACTTCACCATCTGACCAATTAAATTTTTCATTTAGTATTAAATGTTTACCATCCCATTCACCGTCAAGATCGGCTGAAAATTGTCTTGTAACTTTACCTGATCTATCCTGTAGTATTCCCCAAGCTTTAACGTTACCTGTTAAGTAGTCTTCTATAATTAATCTTGGTTTTTGGTCTTTAAAATCTGTTGGTTTCATTTTGTTCCCTGAGCAGTTAGTTAATAAAATAGTAGTTAATAATATAAATAAAAATTTCATATAGGTTTACTTATTACACAAAGAGAATTGTATCAAATCAATATTTTTTGATCTAAATCCTGCTTCACAATAAGAAAAGTAAAAATCCCAAATTTTTTTGAATGATTGATCAAAACCTTGCTTAGAAATATCACTCCAAGAGCTAATAAAGTTTTCTCTCCATTTTTTTAAGGTATTGGAATAGTGGACTCCGTAAGAGTTATATTCTGTTAGTATTAAGCCAGATTTCTTTGTGTGCTCTTTTATAGAATGGAGTGATGGAAGAAAACCACCTGGAAATATATATTTTTGGATAAAATCCTCACTTTTCCTATATTGATCAAATAATTCATCTTTAATAATGATAGCTTGTATTGCACCAATACCGCCAGGTTTTAAATTATTTTTAATCATAGTAAAATATTTATTAAGATATTTTTCTCCAACGGCCTCGATCATTTCAATGGAGGCAATTGAGTCATACTGACCTTTAACATCTCTATAATCTAAAAACTTAATATCCACTTTGTCATTTAATCCTGCGTTAAAAATTCTTTTTTTTGCAAACTCTAATTGTTTTTTAGAAATCGTAATACAATCTATTTTAACGTCATAATTTTTAGCAAGGTGCTCGGCAAAACCTCCCCATCCACAACCAACTTCTAAAACTTTATCTCCAGATTTTGGTTTTATAAAATCAATTAACTTATTGTATTTATTTATCTGAGCATTGGATAAATTGTCAGTAGGTTTCTCGTAAATAGCACTTGAGTAGGTGAGAGTTTTATCTAACCAAATAGAAAAAAATTCATTACCGAGATCATAGTGCCTAGATATGTATTCTCTACTTTTATTTTTTGTGTTTGAAGCAAAAATATTTTTGAATAAATTCTTTAAAAATTTTATTCTTAAAATACCAGAAAACCTATGAGTTAAATTGATATTTCTAGCAGTAAGCTCTATTAAAGAAGTAAGATCAGAAGTAGTAAACTCATCTCTTACATAGCATTCAGCTAGACCAGTGCTTCCACCCTTTAATATATTAAAATAAAATTTAGGATTGTTAACGACAATATCAGCCTTAACAAGGCCATTTGATTCACCAAAAAATTTTATTTCCTGGTTGTAATTTTTTAAATTTAAACTTCCACCTTTGATAGACTTTAGTTTACTCAGTATAAAGTTTTCAGCTATTTTTGAAGGATTAAAATTCATTTTTCTAAAGAGATGTTATTTTTTATTTTAACTTGTCTTTTTTGGAATATAGCTCCTTTTTTCCACAGACGTAATGCTTCATAGTGTATCGATACCATAATCTTAAAAGTCATCATAGGATGTGTGAAGAAATTTATTAATAGCTGTTTTAAAGACATTTCTTTCTTCTTTCCAAACTGGCAGGCCACTAAAACTTTTCCTATTTTGTCCGCTTGTTTAATTAGTATTCTTATACTCTCATCAGGCTCTGTTAATCTAAAATTATAAAAGGTATCCATTTTAATGAAAGGTGATACGTAAAATTTTTTATTACACTGCTGCGTGATAATTTTTGAGTGATTATTTACAGGAAAAACATAAGTATGCTGTTCATTAAAAGTATTCTTAACTTCATATAAAATTGCTTTAAGTATATTTCCGTCGTAGCAATAAAAAATACTTAATGGATTAAATACGTAGCCAAATACTCTTGGAAAACAAAGTAATTTAATTTTAGAAACATTAAAGTTCAAATTATACTTTTTTAAGTTTATTTTTACCCATTCAGTTAAATCATTTCCATCACGAGACCCGTGATCTTTATTGTAAAAACTAAAAATATTAAATCTGTTAAATGAAAATATACCTATTTTTTTATGGATATCTTCTAATTCAGCTAGATCAAATAAAATAGAAAAAGTTTTATAAGAAAAATAATGTCTTAATGGTTTGAATCTTCTGTGAGTTACAAATCCATTGTATATACAGGTTTCCATTTAAGTTCTAAAATTTTTCAGCATTTCTAGGGATGATTTTAAACCATCTTCATGAAAACCATAACCAAAATAACTTCCACAAAACCATGTTCTTTTCTTACCTTGGAGCTTGTAGAGATCTTTTTGAAGTACAGAAGTTTTAGAATTTAGATAAGGGTGTGTAAAATTAACTTTTTTAATTATTTTCTCAGGTTTAACTTCATGAATTGGATTCAGCGTTAAATAATAGTCTTCTTTTGTTTCTATGTTTTGAAGATTATTTAGCCAATAGGTGACACATGTGCTGCTTAGGTCATTTTTGGAGATAGAGTTCCAACTGGACCAAGCTGACTTTCGTTTAGGCATAAGACTTTCATCTGTATGAAGATAGGCAACGTTATCCACGTATTTAAATTCTTTTAATATGCTTGTTTCTTCTTCAGATGGGTCTTCTAATAACTCCAAGCTTTGGTCGGCGTGTGAAGCCAAAATAACATGGTCATAGTCTAAATATTCATCATTGCTGCCAATTGAAATTCTAACCTTCTCTTTGCTTCTAGAAATTTTATTTACTTTAGAATTTTTAAAATATTCACCACTAATTTTTTGTAGAACTTTATTTACATACGTTCTGCTTCTACCAGTAACCGTGTACCACTGTGGTCTATTCTTTAATCTAAATAGTCCATGGTTTATAAAAAAATTTAAAAATAATTTAAGCGGCATGTCTTTAGCTTTTGAAAAAGGCATAGACCAGATTGCAGCTACCATTGGAACTATATGAAAGTTTATAAAGTATTTTGATTTTTTAGATTTTTCTAAGTAACTTCCTAGTGTTTCATTGTCTATATTATCATTTAATAAAAGAGGAGCATTTTTATAGAATGACATAATTTCTGATACCATTTTTATAAATTTAGGATTAAAAATATTTAGCTTATTTGCAAAAAGAGCTTTTAATCCTTTGCCTCCATATTCTACTATTGAATTCTTAACAGAGACAGCAAATGACATATCACTTTTTTCATACGCAACCCCTAAGTCATCAAAAAATTTAAATAAATTAGGATAAGTAAGTTCGTTAAAAACAATAAAACCTAAATCTACTGGAACTTTAGTTCCAGTGTTTGTTGTAATGTCGTAAGTGTAAGAGTGCCCTCCAAAATAGTCATCTTGCTCGAATAGATCTACTTTGTGTTTTTTTGAAAGATGATATGCTGCTGATAAACCTGAAATTCCTGATCCAATAATTGCCACTTTCATTCTCTTTATGCTGCTTCATCTTTGTACTCATCCATAGATGGGCAAGAACAAACTAAATTTCTATCGCCGTAGACATTGTCTACTCTTCCTACTGGAGCCCAGT